>OHEQ01000372.1_pt1 | contig 34356 bp, 30 predicted proteins | sample 1567321 | NCBI WGS metagenome assembly OHEQ01 (sample SAMEA3879598, study PRJEB24766) | human gut metagenome | biome: human-associated habitat; feature: feces | place: USA | collected 1985/1987
GTTACGAGGTCTGGGAAGCAGGAAGCCCATTGGCTTTAGACAATGGGTAGTTCACAGAAGAGGAAATTGATCGTAAGCTTTTTTGTGGTTTTATCCGTCATCAGGTTGTTGATCAATGTCTGCGTCGCGAAAATAATAAGTGGGTTGTTCGTTCCGATCCTTTTGTTGATGACTGGACAGAAGAAGACTATCAAACCTTGATTGGCTGTTTACGGAACACAGCACATACGGATGGATTTGTATATGGCGCCTTTCTGAATGATGTACTGAAAGGCTTTGTATCTGTAGAGCGTGGTTTTTTTTGCTGAGAAAATTTATATTATGATTTATCTTCTCTTCATGTTTCTGAGGATATGCGGAGAAAAGGAATTGGAAAAGAACTGTTTCTTGCAGCTGCAGAATGGGCAAGAAAACAAGGGGCAAAAAAACTATATCTCTCATCTCATTCCGCTGTGGAAAGCCAGGCATTTTATCATTCAATGGGCTGTGTGGATGCCGCTGAATATAACCAGAAGCATGTGGAAGAAGAACCATATGATCGGCAGCTGGAGTATGTTTTGTGATTTTTTAGAAGAAAATTTCATGCCGGTATCTTCTGGGTTATGTGTTATGCCTGTATGGGGAAAAACTTAATTTTTATGATTTTCAAAAAAATCGAAAGAGAAAATGAACACCATTGTGACTGTGATTACAAGGAAATAGGGTGATACGATGTGGACAGGATTTCCATAGCTTAGAGACGTTTTCGTGGAACGCAGTGGAATAAAACAGCGGTTTATAGCAGAATAGAAGAGATGAAAAGGCGGTAAAATATGGCAAAAGCTAGTCACTATTATTATGACCAGTTAAATAAAGAGCAACAAAAGGCTTACTATGCAATGAAAACAGGTTTGTTAAATCTTCAGGACTCTTTTGCAGTGCCAATGGTGTCTAAGAAGGAATTGTCGGATATTTATTTTATGCTTCGTATGGATTGCCCGGAGATATTTTATTCGGTGACATTTTCCTACAGGTATTATGCGGATTCTACAGCAGTGGAAATGATACCAAAGTATCTGTTTTCAAAGGATAAAATCAAGGAACACCGGCAGGCAATGGAGTCAAGAGTGAAAAAACTGACCCGTCAGGCGGCAAATTTAAATGAGAAAGAGAAAGAACTTTTTATCCATGATTTTATTGCAGAAAATGTAAAATACGATAAGCTGAAGAAGGAATATTCCCATGAAATTATCGGAGCTTTGGGGAATGGAACAGCTGTCTGTGAGGGAATTGCAAAAGCAGTGAAATTTCTCTGTGATGAGCTGAATATCTGGTGTATCATTGCGCTGTCGGAGGCAAATCCGGACAAGGGAATCAAGTACAGGCATGCCTGGAATGTAGTTCGAATCGACGGACAATATTATCATCTGGATGCGACATTTGACAATACACTTTCAAGAAACAATCTTATACGATATGACTATGTGAATTTGTCGGACAAGCAGATCTTCAGAGATCACGAGCTGGTTATCTGGAAGGTACCGGTTTGCAGTGATTCCGATCATTTCTACTATAAAGAAAAGAAACTATCCTGGACAACGATGGATACCGTGCAGAGTCGGACAAAGCAGGCAGTAAAGAAGGGAAATATACTTTTATTTCACTGGAGGGGCGGATATCTAACCAGGGAGGTTTTGAAGGAACTTCTGGAAATATTCGACAAAGAAGCACAGGCCAGAGATAAGAGGGCCTATGTTTCTGTCAACTGGCCGCAGGCCGTACTGCAGGCACGGTTTGAAGATGGAATCGGCCAGGAACAGGTGGAAATGGAAGAGGCAAATGAAGGAGAGAAGGAGTAGCAGTGGAAGGAGGCATTTATATGTTAAAAAAGGCTTTTTGGGTTCCTTATGAGGACAGTACAAATTACCCAACTCTTGCAAAAACCATAGAAGCAATTTCAAAATATTGTGAAGAAAATGGTGAGACTTGTACATTTATTCATGATGATGAAGTTGAGATAAATGGAAAACGATATGAAATCTATCGTGGCTATGAAAATGGAAGCAGGGGAAATTATGGGATTAAATGTAAGGAAAAATGAATTTCAACAGGTAATGAGCATCTGCTTTTACATGACTTCACAATATTAGGAAACATGAAAAGATATAAAAAGCTTTGAAGAGAGCCAATATGAAATAATCATTATAAGAGACAGAATATAATTCGGTCTCTTTTTGGCATTACAATATTATAAAGTACTCGTGTCCGATGTCACAACAGAAAATTATAATGTGATAGTTGATTTCCTGAAAAAACATATCATGGGTATCATCAGAGTGGAAAATGAATAAAATTTTTGTGAACAAGATGGATTTGTTGAGGTATGACATTGAGATAAGCTATAAGAATAAGTTAGAAAGGCAAAGGAAATGCGAAAGATTGATAAAACGATTGAATATTATAATAAAAATGCGAATCTATTTGTAGAAACTACAGCCAATGTGGAATTCTATCATATGCAGAATCGATTTTTAAGTAAACTGGAAACCGGAGCACATATTCTTGATTTTGGTTGTGGTTCTGGTCGGGATACAAAATTTTTTTTGGAGCAAGGTTACCGGGTAGATGCTATTGATGGATCTGCAGAACTCTGTAAATTGGCAAGCGAGTTTACTGGTATTGAAGTGAAACACATGTATTTTCAAGAGCTATCAGAAGAAGTGAAATACGATGGCATTTGGGCATGTTCATCCATTCTCCATCTGAATCTCAGTGCTTTAGAAGATGTGATGAAAAAGATGACAATTGCTGTAAAATCAAATGGAATCATTTACACTTCGTTTAAGTATGGTATATTTTCTGGAGAAAGAAATGGAAGATATTTTACGGATATGACCGAAGATACTTTTGGTAAATTATTACAGAAGATTCCGGAATTGGAAATCGAAGAACAATGGATTACTTCGGATGTGCGACCGGGAAGAGGAGAAGAACAATGGCTCAATCTGATTTTGAGGAAAAATTAGAAATAGAAAAATTTCATATTGAATCAACGGATGTCATGACCGGAGATAGAAACAAAAACAGGTTTTTGCTTTATCAGTTGAAGCTTAGTATGGCCCAGGCAAAGCAGATTGATATTATTGTGGCTTTTCTTATGGAGTCCGGTGTAAGAATGTTGCTGAAAGATTTAAAAGCAGCTTTGAATCGTGGTGCCCAAATTCGTATTCTGACTGGAAATTATTTGGGAATTACGCAGCCGTCAGCTCTGTTTCTGATCAAAAAGGAATTGGGCAATAAGGTGGAATTACGTTTCTACAACGATAAGGAGCGTTCTTTTCATCCGAAATCATATATATTTATTTGAAAATCACTCATATGCAATTGATGATGCAGAACTTACGAGATATTCAAAAAACTGGCATAAGCCGGCGATTGCGAAGGATCTTGCAAAGTATGATCAGGAAGATATTGATACAAAGGTTGAAATGTTATTTCAGCCAAGAGGAGCACAGATAGAAGCTCTATGTGCATTGGATAATAGCAGAGCAGAGGGGGCTGTACGTGGACTCGTTCATGCGGCAACAGGCGTTGGAAAGACGTATTTGGCAGCATTCGATTCTGCAAAGTATGAAAGAGTATTGTTTGTTGCTCATAGAGAAGAAATATTAAAGCAGGCAGCTGTATCATTTAAGAACGTACGTCATTCAGATGACTATGGTTTCTTCTATGGAAAACAAAAGGACACAGGAAAATCTGTACTCTTTGCTTCTGTAGCAATTTTGGGTAGAAGTGAATATTTGACAGAGGAGTATTTCGCTCCGGATTACTTCACGTATTTGGTGATTGATGAATTTCATCACGCAGTTACTGAGCAGTATCAAAGAATAGTAAATTATTTTAAACCACAGTTTATGCTGGGACTTACTGCAACACCAGAAAGAATGGATGGAAAATCTATTTATGAAATTTGCGATTACAATGTTCCATATGAGATTACTTTGAAAGAAGCAATCAATAAGGGTGCATTGGTACCATTTCATTATTATGGCATTTATGATGAAACAGATTATTCGACCCTTCGAGTAGTGAAAGGAAGATACGATGAGAAGGATTTGAATGATAAATATATTGGCAATGTTAAGAGGTATGATTTAATTTATAAATATTACAAAAAATATCACTCTAAACGTGCTTTAGGTTTCTGCAGTTCAAGGAAACATGCAGAAGAAATGGCAAAGGAATTTTGCAAACGAGGTGTAAAATCTGTAGCTGTATACAGTAATGCTGATGGTGAATTTTCAGAAGAAAGAAACCGGGCAATCGAGAGATTAAAAAGTCAAGATATACAGGTTATTTTCTCTGTAGATATGTTTAATGAAGGTGTGGATATTGCAGCTCTTGACATGGTTATGTTTTTGAGACCGACAGAATCCTCGACCGTATTCTTACAACAATTAGGGAGAGGTCTACGTACTTGCAGAGGAAAAGAATATGTTAATGTTCTTGATTTTATCGGAAACTATGAGAAAGCTGGAAGAGCTCCGTTTTTACTGAGTGGTGATGCATGTATTGGAGAAAGAACAGCTTGTGATTATTATGAAATTGGGTATCCGGATGATTGTATTGTAGATTTTGATATGCGGTTAATTGATCTCTTCCGAGAAATAGATAAGAAATCCCTATCTGTCAAGAAAAGAATTGAGCAGGAGTATTATCGTGTAAAAGAATTGTTAGATGGAATTGTTCACCAATATGGATACGGATATTTATGGATACTGTATGAAACATTCCAAGGAGAATCCATTTAAACGATATATGGATTTCCTTTATAAAATGCATGAATTATCGAAAGAAGAGCTCCAGGTTTATTCTGGAATGGGAAGAGAGTTTCTGCATTTGATTGAAATGACCGACATGCAGAAAGTCTACAAAATGCCAATTTTATATGGATTCTACAATGAAGGTAATGTAAGGTTAGCTATTACAGATGATGAACTGCTGGAGAGTTGGAAGAAATTCTTTAACCATGGAACCAACTGGAAAGATTTTCCGAATGTGTTTTCCTACGAGGAATATCAGAAAATAACTGATAAGCAACATTTAAGTAAAGCTAAAAGTATGCCGATTAAGTTTTTGAAATCATCAGGGAAAGGTTTTTTTGTAGATAAAGCAGGCTATGCATTGGCGATTCGAGATGAACTGGCGGATGTAATCAAGATAAATTCTTTTAAGGCACAGATGAAAGATATTATTGAGTACCGTACGATGGAGTATTACCGGAGGCGGTATGTGGAGAAATGTGGGGAATCTGAATCATGATGATGCAGAGAAAAACAGTCAGAAAGAGGTAGGTATAGCTTCTAGGAAATCGACAAATGATGGAAAAAACAAGCGAAAATAAGCGTAGTTATACTAAGTTGTGGTTAAAATGCCTCTGTCGTGGAAATGCCGAAAAGTAGCGTAAAATTAAGGAAAATCAAGCATTTATAAGGAGTTTTAGATATATGATAAAAGTACTATTCATTTGCCACGGCAGGATATGTACACACCCTCGAAAAACCCAGTAAAATCAAGGAAAATCGACACTCGAACACCCTTAAGTACGCCATTTTGTACGCCAAATTTTTTGAAAGCCCCGATATGAAAAATGCATGATTTGAACCGATTTTCGCCGTGGAAATACAAAATTCACGGAGGAAACTTTTATGAAGAATCAGAAAAAATGTATGCCTGTGGGAGACTATTTCATCCCGGCAATTGAATTGAAGCCAGTAGAAGATAAGGTGTTGAATAAGTATGGCAGGATGCGAAGAACGTATCTGCAGGAACATAATCCGATACTCTTTGATGACATGGTGCTGACTGAACAGCTGTTTCCACACCTGTATGAAGTGCAGGAAATTGCGAAGAAAAGAGTAGAAGTCATTATGGCTGGACTGCTGGAAAAGAATCCGGCACCGAATAAAGAAGCAGACGCTATGGCTTGGGTAAGACATATGAATATGCTGAAGGCAATGGCAGAGGAAGTAGTAGTTAGGGAAGTGATTTATATATGATGTGAATCGAAACCAGCTCAGTAACGGGCTGGTTTCTTTATCAGCAAAATTGTTGCCGAATTGCGTAAAGTTAATATTTCAAAAGTCAATTTTTACTTTTCTCTGATGATGTTCTTTACTGCTTTAAGGAACAATGAAAAGTTATCGTTTTTTGAAAAGAAATATTGACGGCAACTTCAAAAGCTGTATAATAAGCTTAACAGAACCCACCACGCCTCTGATTTTCATGCGCAACCCGGTGGGACTTTTTTATTTATAGGATATTTTATTTACCAACATCTAACGGTGAAGAAAAAATCATTAAATACGGCAAAATAAAAGTAAGATATTTTATAATAAAATGGATTTATTGCCGATGTTATGGTATACTTATAACGATAGATTTGTGACTGGAAAAGTGATCGCATGAAGAATGTGAGGTAAGCTATGCTTGAAAATAAATTAGGTATTACAGATTCTACAGAATTAGCGAGAATGGAAGAAAAAATCAGTAAGCAAAAGGCGCTTGAAATGTTTGAAAGTGGCTTTTTTGAGACATTAGAACCAGGGACTTATAAAAGTCTTGCGATGATCCATCAATATCTTTTTGATGAGATTTATGATTTTGCCGGTAAATTACGAAAGGTCAATATTTCAAAAGGAAATTTTCGATTTGCTCCGCTGATGTATTTGGAAGCAGCGTTACAGAGCATAGACAAAATGCCACAGTCAACTTTTGATGAAATTGTCGAAAAATATGTTGAAATGAACGTGGCTCATCCATTCCGAGAGGGAAATGGGAGAAGCACGAGAATATGGCTTGATTTGATGTTGAAAAAAGAAATCGGCTATGTGGTTGACTGGAGCAAGGTGGATAAAGAGGATTATCTGCTTGCCATGGAGCGAAGTCCAATCAAAGATATCGAAATAAAGTTTCTTCTGAAAAATGCCCTTACAGATAATGTAAATGATCGAGAAATTTATATGAAAGGCATCGATCACAGTTACTACTATGAAGGCTATTATGTGTTTAAGACGGAAGATTTGACAGACACAAAGGAGTAACTTGATTTAGCGTTAAAAAGTGGAGGAATATGGATGCAATATCGTTCAGTTAATGAAATAGCGAAAAAATGGAATGTGTCGGAACGAAGCGTTCGAAATTACTGTGCTCACGGACGAGTAGATGGGGCGTTTCTTACCGGTAAGACTTGGAATATTCCTGAAAATGCAGAAAAACCGGAACGCTCAAATAAAAAGAAAGAACAGCCGATTACCTTACTGGATATTCTGCAGGAGCAAAAAGCAAGCAAGTATTCCGGTGGTATTTATCATAAGACCCAGATTGATTTAACATATAATTCCAATCATATGGAAGGCAGCCGTCTGACTCATGATCAGACTAGATATATCTTTGAAACCAATACCATCGGTGTAGAAAAAGAAGTGCTGAATGTGGATGATGTGATTGAAACGGCAAATCATTTTCGTTGTATTGACAGGATCATTGACAACGCAAAGGCAGTATTGACGGAGAAACTGATTAAAGAGCTTCATTCAATCCTGAAAACTGGAACCAGCGATTCCAGAAAAGAATGGTTTGCTGTTGGCGGTTATAAAAAGATGCCGAATGAAGTCGGCGGTATGGATACCGCACTTCCGGAAGAAGTTGCCGATAAGATGAAAGCTCTGTTGACAGAGTACAACGGAAAAGAAGAAAAGACCTTTGAAGACATTCTGGATTTTCATGTGAAGTTTGAGCGAATCCATCCGTTCCAGGATGGTAATGGTCGTGTAGGCAGACTGATTATGTTTAAGGAATGTCTGAAATATAATATCGTTCCATTTATCATCGAGGATAATCTGAAAATGTTCTATTATCGTGGATTGAAAGAGTGGAACAATGAGAAAGGGTATCTGACAGATACCTGTCTGACGGCACAGGATAAATATAAAGCGTATTTGGATTATTTTAGGATTGCGTATTAAGCAGGAAAAGAGGTGTGCCTATATGTCAACGGACAAAAACTGGCAATTTGAGCTGGAAGAATATATCAAACAGGGTGAGCCTGGTCAAATCGAAAAAAGTGAAGCTTGGCAGACGGCAATCGGATTGCAGGCGGTAGACGGCTTGCAAACATCTGCCTATCTGCTTGATACAGCTAAGGAACATATTGAAGGAAAAATCAGCATTGATGAAGTTCAAAAACGCATTCAGAGTTATTATGAACAGCGTGCTGATCGTATCCAAACTGAGAATGATACTGAGGAAGCAGATATTGTATCTGCAAGAATTACAAAATTGTTGGGAGAGAAAGCATTTCAATTTTCGCCAATTGAATGGCTGACCATCCATCGCAGATTGTTTGAAGATGTGCTTCCTCATGCCGGGCAAATTAGGCAGTATAATATTACGAAGAAAGAATGGGTGCTGAGAGGCGATACGGTCACCTATGCATCATGGAACAGTATTAAAGAGACACTTAACTATGACTTTACAACGGAAAAGCAGTTCTCTTATGAGGGACTGTCTGTGGAAGAATCTGTAAAACACTTGGCAAAGTTTGCTTCGGATATTTGGCAGATTCATCCGTTCTGCGAAGGCAATACAAGAGCAACGGCAGTTTTCATGATTAAGTATATGAAAACATTTGGATTCAAAGTGAATAACGATGCTTTTGAGAAAAATTCCTGGTACTTCCGTAATGCCTTGGTGAGGGCGAATTATAATAATTTGCAGAAGGGTGTTCATGCAACGACAAAGTTCTTGGAAATGTTCTTCAGTAATTTGCTTCTAGGGACGGAATATGAGCTGAAGAACCGATATATGCATGTGGATTATGCAGACGCTGAAAATTTCCAAAGTGTCAATTCTAAATTTCCAAAGTCTCAATTTGATACTTTGGAATGTACTTTAGAGGAATTGGCAGTCTTGGAACTGATTGATAAAAATCCATTCATTAAGCAAAAAGAACTGGCTGCAGAAACCGGAAAATCTCTCAGTACCATAAAGCGAATCATGGAGTCTTTGCAGAAAAAAGAATATATTCGCAGAATTGATGGAAAGAGATATGGAAAGTGGGAAGTGTTAATTTCTGAGAGAAAAGTTGGTAACACTTTCTTCAAATAGTTACAACTTGAATTTAGTTTATTCTTAAAAATTAGTCTGGAAATAAAACTAAGCAAAACAAATAGAAATATTTGCAAACACAAATATTTCTATTTGTTTTTGAAATGCTAACTGTTATAATGATAAATAGAATGCTTAAAGTATATTTTGAAGAAACGAGTAGTCGCAGGAGGAAATGACATGGACGTTTGCTATAATAAATTATTCAAAATGTTGATTGATAGAGAATTGAGAAAAACAGAGTTTGCGAAGAAAGTAGGAATCAGTGCGAATACGCTTGCAAAGCTATCTCGGAATGAGACTGTTTCCATGGATATTATAGTTCGTATTTGCAGGTCACTTGGATGTACAGTGGATGAAATCATGGATATTCTCCCTGAGACAAGAGAAAAAAATAAGGAGGACTAAGAGATGGATAGTTCATATCCTTACATAGCTTCTCTGACACGAGAACCGTTTTTGTTTTATGAAATGAGAACGACAGCCAGGTTATTATCGGATGGACACTCAGATGAGGAAACCATAGAGAAGATATACAATGAAAACCTTTTTCAGTATCCGACGGAAAAATCCATAAAGAAGATGGCAAAGGCTTGTGTGAAACGCTTGCAAGGCATGGAAGATGAGATATTAATCACAGCGATTGCAACGCAGCCAATGGATGTAGCAAAACAAATCTGCCTTTACGCACTGATGAAGCAGAGCCGTCTTGTGTGGGAATTTATGCTGACTGTCATTGGTGAGAAGTACCGTTTAAGAGACACCTCTTTTGGTAGGATAGACTTAAATACATTTTTCATTCGCTTACAGGAGCAGGACGATGCAGTTGCTGCATGGAGTGACAGTACAATAAAAAAATTAAAACAGATTATGGTAAGGGTTTTGGTAGAGACAGAGTATCTCGATCATATTCGTGCAGACCATATCAATCCGGTTTGGCTAAATCCCATTCTGGAGAACGCAATCAGAAGTAATCACGATGATATTATTCTGCCGGCGTTTAATTATTTTTCTTAAAGGAGAGGCAGTATGGCTAATATAAAAGAGCGTTTGGATCAGCTACGCACCCATATCCAAGAGCCTGAGTTTCTGGAGGGAAAGGGACTCAGCAATGAAGTAAATATTCGCATCTTTTGTTATGATGCAGAAGATGAAATGACAGTCAGACAGTTCGTGGAACAGATTACAACAGATCCGTCCCTTGCCTGTCATTTGATAGAGTGCAATCTTTATGAAACATTTTTAACTTTGTGCGATGACATTGACATAATGGATGCAATCGCAGAGATGGAAGAAGCAGATGGAAAAGAATTCCTTTTAGAGCAACTTCATTCTGCCATTGGCGAAGGGGAGTTCATCGAAAAGATTCAGTATGAACCGCACAGACCGGGAGATGTTTTATTGCTGACTGGTGTGGGAGATGCTTTTCCATTTATGAGAGTGCATTCTCTCTTGGAAGCATTACAACCGCATTTTAGTGATATTCCGATTCTCGTTATGTATCCGGGAACTTTTGACGGAAGTTATGTCCGGCTGTTTGACAGACTGACACCGAATCCATATTACAGAGCATTTAATGAAATTTAGAGGAGGGGCAACTCATGCAAATTAAAAATATGTTCCATGATGACATTAACCGTCCAATCAATGGAGTGATTAAAGTAGATCAGGATGCAGACGACGTTATTTTTGACGAGGTAAAGGAATACGTTATTACAAAAGAACTGAGAAAGCATTTTTCAGCTTTTTTCAACTATTATAGTGATTCCTTTGATGTTCCGACTGCTGACATAGGCGTGTGGATTTCTGGATTCTTTGGAAGTGGTAAATCTCACTTCTTAAAAATGCTGTCTTACATTTTGGAAAATAAACCTGTGGCAGACAGTACGACAGTAGAAATGTTCCGTCAGAAATTTGAGGACGATCCAGCCACTTTTATGCAGATTGACCGGGCAACGAAAGGCGAGACAGAGACAATTCTTTTTAATATTGATATTGAAAGTTCCATTAACAAAGATAAAACGGCGGTGCTTCGTGTTTTTGCAAAAATGTTTTATAACCACCTTGGCTTCTACGGAGAAAACCTGAAAGTAGCTATGCTGGAATATTACATTGAGCAGAGTGGTAAAACGGAGGAGTTCCGCAGAGTTTTTGAAGAAAAGAAAGGGAAACCATGGGTAGAAATGCGTCGTGCCTTTGCATTCAATGGAAAATTCATTATTCCGACTCTAATGGAAGTTCTGGATATGAGCGAGGACGATGCAAAACAGTGGTTTGCCGATAAAACAGCCATAGAGCTTTCCATTGCCCAGCTTGTTCGTGATATTAAAGATTATGTTGACAGCAAATCAAAAGAGTTTCGTTTGCTGTTTATGATTGACGAGGTTGGTCAGTATGTGGGTACGGATACCGATATGCTGCTGAATCTCCAGTCTCTGACAGAAAAATTGGGAAGCGAATGTCAGGGAAAGGTATGGGTAATCTGTACCGGACAGGAAGCGATTGATGAGATTATCAAGGTTCGTGCGGATGAATTTTCCCGCATTCAGGCTCGTTTTAAGACAAGATTATCCCTTTCATCTTCCTCTGTTGACGAGGTAATCCAAAAACGTATTCTGAAGAAAAATGAGGAATCGGAAAAAGTTTTGGAGGAGGTTTATAACCAGAACGATTCTGTTCTGCGTAATCTCTTTACCTTCAATGGGGCACAGTTGGACATCAAAGGATACAGTACCACATTTGATTTTGCCACAAACTTCCCGTTTGTTCCTTATCAGTTTATTATCATGCAGAAGGTTTTTGCAGAGATTAGAAAGCATGGTAATTCCGGAAAGCATTTATCCGGCGGCGAGCGTTCCATGCTGTCCGGTTTCCAGGAAGCTGCCCAGAAGGTGCAGGAACAGGACGAGTATGCACTTGTTCCGTTTTTCCGTTTCTATGATACGGTACACAGCTTCCTTGACGGTTCAATTCGTCGGGTAATTGAACGCTGTACTCGTGCGGCAGAAGCAGGGGATGCAGGAATTGAGCTTTATGATGTGGAAGTTTTGAAACTGCTGTATCTCATTCGCTATATCGACAATGATGTTCCAGCAAATTTGGATAATATCGTGGTTCTCATGGCAGATGATATTCGAGTGGATAAGATTACATTGCGTGAGACGGTGCGGGAATCTCTGAACAGGCTTCTCAGTCAAAACTATATCGGCAGAACCGGAGAGACTTACAATTTTCTGACGGATGAGGAGCAGGATATTCAGAGAGCCATCCGCAATGAAACATCCGTAGATACGGCTGCGATTGTCGAGCGTATCGCACAGATGATTTTTGCTGATATTTACACTACAAAAAAATATCGCTATGGAAAGTATGACTTTGCCTTTGACCAGATGGTTGATGGAGTGACGGTGGGAGCAATTACCGGAGGAATGCGTCTGAAATTCCTGACGGTAGCAACGGATGCGACGGAAAAATCCGCCTTGCGTTTGATGACGGAGTCAAAAGATGAGGCAATCGCTGTGCTGGCAGATACGGATTATTACAATTCCCTAGAGCAGGCAATGAAAATCCGTAAGTATGTGAAGCAGAGAAATGTAGCACAGCTGCCAAAATCCGTACAGGATATTATTCGTGACCAGCAGGATGAAGCAACCCGTTTGGAAGCCGCAACCATGGACGAACTGAAAAAAGCAATCGTCAATGCAGAGTTTTATGTGGCAGGCGAACATATCGAAGTGAAAGCAGGAGATGCCAAAGCAAAGATTGATCAGGCATTAGAGTATCTGGTTTCTCATGTTTACAGTGAACTGGATTTGATTACAAAAAATGCGGAGACAGATGCGGATATTCTGGAAATTCTTCTGGGAAATGAGCAGATGCTGGCAGGTACAGAGCCAAATCGTGATGCGGCTGCAAAAATGGAAGAATATTTGGAAGTGCAGTATCGGAAAAATCTGCCTACCTCTATGGCAGATGTACAGAGCCGTTATCAGGCAATCCCTTATGGCTGGCGTGAGATTGACATTGCAGCGGTTGCTGCAAGATTGATTTATGAGCAGAAGGTTACGATTAAGTATGCCGGAACGACCATTCAGCCGAATAATCCGAAATTACCGGATATGCTGCGTAAAAAAAGTGAAATTGGAAGAACCATTATTTCTAAACGGCAGGTGGTTTCTCTTGGCAAAATGAAAGAGGCGAGAGAGTTTCTGCGGGAATACTTTGACGTGATGGATGTTCCAAGTGATGAGGACAGCCTGATTGCATTTATCATAGAGCGATTTACAGAACAGAAAGCACATTATGAAGCCCTGAACAAACGATATGAGGGCGGAAAGAAATATCCAGACCATACACTTGTGCTGCAAGCAATCGGTTTGATGGAAGATGTACTTTCTCAGCAGAAAGATAATATTGCTCTGATCGATTGTGTGATTAAAAAGCAGGATGCTCTATATGACAATAAAGACCGTATGGTTCGTGTGGAAGGGTTCTTTAAAAATCAGGTAACTATTTTTGATGCAGCTGTCCAGTTGGAGGCGGATCTGCATCATGAACTGGATTACCTTTCCCATGAGCCGGAGGCAAACACAGCGTTGAATCAGATTCGCTTAATTTGTCTGGTCAATACCGGCAGTAAATTTGACTATAAGAGAATCCCGGAATTAAACGGGTTAATGGAAACAGTGCATGAGGGACATAACCGTCTGCTTGAAGCAAAGAGAGAGGAACTTCTGGAAATTGTCCGTCAATGTCTGGAAGCGATTCATACCTCAGCAGGAAGCAGTATGGAAGCAAAGAACATCAGCGATGTGGCAGATAACTTCTATACACAGAAAAAACAGCAGATTATGGAGCTTCATTCCCTTGCACTCTTAGATGGGTTACTTCCGCCTATGCTTCAGTATAAGGACAAGGCGGTAGACCGACTGGAATCTGCCAACAGACCACCGGTTGTTACGCCGAAACCGCCCGTAAAAAATCAGGACAGAGAAGTAAAACCGCAGACACCGAAGAAGGTGTATAAAGCTCTGAACCGTTCCATTGTTTTCCCGGCAAAAAGGCTGGAAAACGAAGCAGATATAGATGAGTATGTAGAAAAAATGCGGGAGAGTTTGAAGCAGCTTTTGAAGAACTGTGATGGTATCCAACTGAAGTAAGGATGGCGAGTACAGACGGGCACTTTGGCGGATGTTGGAACATAGTTAGCTGGGAATTAATCTTAACAATGTTACCAGGAGAGTAAGTTACTGATGTATTATGTTCTTAATGTGGTTGGAAGGATAAAGGATATGATAAAAGAAATGAACCAGACGAAGGCATTTAAATTACTGGAGAAACGGGAAAGTGTTTTTTTAAATCAGGTAAAAGATGCGATAAATATAGCCAATGATATGTTGCCACAAATTAACAATGTATTTAATACATATACAATTCATGGGATGAAACATTCTATTAATGTGGCTGAGTATATGTTTGAGTTGATTGATGACGCTGAAAAAATGAGTGATTTAGAATTGGTTATGCTTATCTATGCGGCACTTTTTCATGATTCAGGAATGATCGTTTCAAATGATGAAATAATGGAGATAAAGAAGGATAAAATTTTACTAGGGAATAGAAAATATAGTAAAGTATTAGAAAAATATGGAGATGAAAAGGTTGCGCTACAAGAATGTGTAAGACCAGTACATGGCTTTCGTGTGAAAAAAATTATAGAATCTTTGATGGAAGATAATAAACAAATTTTTTTGATTCCAGAAACAACAAATATGTTTTTCAATAATGAGTTAGCATTAATATGTCAAGCCCATAACGAAGATTTTAGTTGGATTATGCATAATTTAAAATATGACACCATGAAAAGCAAATATGATTTAAATGCACAATTTATAGCGATTTTATTGCGAATTGGTGATTATTTAGATATTGATGAACAAAGAGCACCTCTTTATTTGTATAAATATTTAAATCCTAATGATTATAGTAAGTTAGAGTGGCAACAACATTTTGTGATAGAAAATTATAAGAAAATCGTAATAAATGAAAAGACTAAATTAAAAGAAATTATTTTTCAAGGACAAAGCGACAATCCATCTGTTCATCGAAAATTGTTGAAGTATTTCGAGTGTATTAATTCAGAATTGCAAAATGCGATTAGTTTATGTGAACGATATGAGAAAAAAAGATATTTGTTAAATTTGAGAGCTAATATTATTAACAAAATAGATACAATAGGATTTAATTTTTCGGATTTTAAATTATCATTAGATTATAGTGCTGTTACCGATTTACTCATGGGTGAACATATATATGGAAGTAAAAAATATGGTTTAAGAGAAATAATACAAAATTCAATTGATGCTTGTAAAACAATGCAGGAAACAGCAGAAAGACATCCAGATTTTAGATTGCAAAAATATGAACCATTTATTCAGATTGTAATAGACAGAGATAGAAATCAGGTTACTATTTTGGATAATGGGAGCGGGATGACTGTTGATATATTAAAAAAGTATTTTTTGAATGTAGGTGTTTCATATTATAAATCTGATGATTATGTCTTTCAGGGAAGGAAATATTCACCGATAGGTCATTACGGAATAGGATTTTTGGCGTGCTTTATGTTGTCTAATACAGTTGAAGTAATAACAAGGCATTTTGCAGAAAATAAAGTAACAAAGATAGAATTTGAAAAAAGTAGTGAATATATAAGTTTGACATATGAGGACAGATATAAGGCTCAAGGGACGGAAATTGTTTTAGAATATGAGCAATTTATGAGAACTTTTGGAAATAATTACAATGAAATAATAAAATTTATTGAACACAATTTTTTAAATTGTGAAATACCAATTAAAATTGTCATTCAAGAGAATGATCAAACAGAAGAAAAAAGCTGTAACCTTATGAAAATAGGAACGGTGTTAGAAAATAGTATTTGTTTAAATAGTTATTTGGATGGGATTGAGGCTTATGTAAGCTGTCAGTATAAAAATATTAATTTTGCAGGCAAATTAGAAGATTTGAATGGAAATAAAAGCTATGTTTACGATGCAGATAGTAATCGTTTGATTTTAGAATCTGATGCAGGTATAAATATTCGAGATTATGTTCAGGATAAAGAAATTGATATTATTAGTGTGCCAGTTATTAAAGATGACGTAGATGAATTTGAAAAGGCTTATGAAGTCCTGGAAGATTTTGAAGAAGCATTAGATAAAATAGATTATGATATCATTAATATATTACTGATAGATGATGAGCCACTGTTTGAGGGAGAGATAGATGGCTATGATATAATAATAGGGGATTACGCCTTTGATGATTTTTGCGAGCAGTTTGAACATTCTGATAGTGTACCTACATATATTTTTAAAGAAAAATTTTTGGTTATTTCAAATAAAGAAGGAAAAATATTACCATATAACCACGACGTTAATTTTGGAGGAAATTATTCCTTTGAACGAAAAGACAAAACATATATTAAAAATGTTTTACTTTCTAGTCTTAAAGTTACAATTCCCTTTTTAGCTGATGGGATAATACTAAAAGATGCAATAATTAATATTAATAATGACAATCTTTTACCTAATGTATCTAGAGACAATTTAAATGCTGATCATCAAGGCGTATTATCTTTTGCAATAGGAAAGGCATTACATTTATGGATTTTAGATAATGTATCTCTATCAGGTGAAGAAAGAAAACTTTTAGAAAAATTTATTGAAGTATGCTATCACGACAATAATTATTGTCTAAAAAATTAAGTAAGCTTTAATAAAGTAGTGTATCATTCAGATGAATGATGTTGAGAGAATACAGTTAATAAGTGGGAGAAGGCTATGGATAAGAATGCGATTAAGAAATATGCAGTCTGGGCGAGACGGGAATTGATTTCTCGTGTCTCCCAGAAGGCTTTACAATATGGAATCACAGAAGATAGCATGGAACCGGCATCGGCAACTAGTGTGAACGGCGTGGTTCTGACCGGTAGTGAGATTAAACAGCGGAAGGCACTCATTGAGAAAGTAGAAAAAGAAGGTTATCAGCAGGTCATGGAGGAGGTTGCCTATACCTGGTTTAACCGTTTTTCCGCCTTACGGTTTATGGAGGTCAACGGATACCTGCCAAGCCATGTGCGTGTATTTACAGATGATGAGAACAATTTTAAGCCGCAGATTCTTGCGGAAGCTATCAATCTGGAATTGGACGGATTGGATATGGAAAAGGTCTATGCACTGAAGGATGCAAATGATAATGAGATGCTTTTTAAGTATCTGATTATTACACAGTGTAATGCCCTTAGTCCGATTATGCCGAGAATGTTCCAGAGGATTGCGGATTACACAGAGCTTCTGTTTCCGGATAATCTGCTTCGAGAGGGTAGTGCTATTCAGCAGATGATTGAGCTGATACCGGAGGAAGATTGGAAAGATGCAGTACAGATTATCGGTTGGCTGTATCAGTATTACAATAGTGAGAAGAAGGATGAGGTCTTTGCAGCTCTGAAAAAGAATGTGAAGATTACGAAAGAGAATATTCCTGCGGCAACCCAGCTTTTTACACCGGACTGGATTGTTCGTTACATGGTAGAAAATTCCCTTGGTCGTCTTTGGGTGGAAGGACATCCTAACGAGGAATTAAAATCCCAGTGGAAATATTATTTGGAAGAAGCAGAACAGGAAGCAGAGGTTCAGCTACAGCTTGCTGAAATCCGCAAAGAATATGCCGCACTCACACCGGAACAAATCAAATGTATTGATCCTTGTGCCGGTTCCGGTCATATCCTTGCATATTTGTTTGATGTGTTGGTGCAGATTTATGAAGCCTATGGTTATACGGCTCGTGAAGCGGTTCGCAGTATCGTAGAACATAATATTTATGGTTTAGATATTGATGAACGTGCTGCACAGCTGGCATATTTTTCTGTGATGATGAAAGCCCGTCAGTATGACCGCCGTTTTCTGACACGAAAGGACGAGGACGACAATCCAGATGTACCGCAGCCTCATGTGTATGCCATTGCGGAAAGCAATGGGATTGACCAGTATGCACTGGACTATTTTGTCAATGGAGATTTGAAGCTGAAAGAAGCCATAGACAGCATTGTGAAAGAAATGCACGATGCAAAGGAGTACGGTTCGATTTTGAATATTACTCCTGTGGACTTTGCTGCTCTTTACGCTCGCTTTGACGCAGTGAGAGAGGACATCAGCATGAGCCGGGAGACGGTGCTGAATGAGCTGTTGCCAGTGGTGCAGGTAGCGGAAATGCTGGCACAGAAATATGATGTGGTTGTGACGAATCCGCCGTATATGTCAACCTCTAATGCTGATGTAAAAGTGAATGAATATATAAAGAATAATTTTGCTATTACTAAAGCTGATTTGTATTCCGTATTTATTGCGAAGTGCGAAAGCATGATAAAAAAACATAGATTTCAGGCGATGATTACACAACATAGCTGGATGTACTTGGCGAGTTTTGAAAAAGTGCGGCTGGCTTTGCTTAATAGTTCGGATGTTGTTAGTATGGCTCATTTGGGCGCAAGAGCTTTTGAGGAAATTGGTGGGGAGGTAGTGCAAACAACCAGTTTTGTTTTACGCAAAGGATTAGTTTCTGGGTTTCATGGAACATATAGCCGTTTGGTGGAAGCAAATAACCAGTTCACAAAGGAAATGGAATTTTTATCGAAGAATAGTATGTTTAATCAAAATCAGCAACAATTTATAGAAATTCCTGGTGCTCCGATAGCTTACTGGTTGTCGCAATCTTTCTTAAATGTATTTTCTTTTCCAGCACTTTCAACGGTGGGTGAAACACGAGAGGGTGTCACAACGGCTAATAATGAGCTATTTTTAAAATTATGGTATGAAGTAAAGAAAAATACTATCGATTTTGGATGTACGTCACAGGAAGAGGCAGTAGCATCTACAAAGAAATGGTTTCCACATCATAAAGGTGGAGAATATAGGAAATGGTATGGTAATTGTGAATATGTTATAAATTGGGCAAATGGTGGTTCAGAGATCATGAACTACAAAGATGAAAAAACAGGAAGGATTAGGTCTCATAATTATAATATTGATTATAATTTTAGAGAGTATGCAACATGGTCTCGAATTTCATCTGAAAATGTTGGATTAAGGTATTCACCACAAGGATTTATCTTTGATTCAGCGAGTGCAGGATTATTCTTGCCACATGATGTTCTTAAATATGGCATGGGTTTTATATGCTCTAAGGTTGCAAAACCATTATTAAATGTATTAAATCCTACCATTAAGATTCAACCAGGAGATGTTGCTGTACTTCCATTTTGTATTGATAAATCACAAAAAATAAGGGTTGAGGTTCTTGTAGATGATAATATTCAGCAGTCAGAAGCGGAATGGAATGATTTTGAAACCTCATGGGACTTCCAGCGTCACCCACTGCTTCGTAAAGTGCCTACCATTGCAGAAGCCTTTGCACAGTGGAAAACCGAGTGCGATAACCGTTTCAATCAGCTGAAATCCAACGAGGAAGAACTCAACCGTATTTTCATTGACATTTACGGCTTGCAGGACGAGCTGACACCGGAAGTGGAGGATAAGGATGTGACTGTCCGCAAGGCAGATTTGCAGCGAGATATCAAAAGCCTGATTTCTTACGCAGTTGGTTGTATGTTTGGGCGTTACTCGCTGGATGTGGATGGACTTGCCTATGCAGGCGGCGAATGGGATGCTTCCAAGTACAGCACTATTATCCCAGACAAGGACAACATCATTCCAATCTGTGACGATGAGTATTTTGAGGACGATATGACAGGTCGCTTTATAAAATGGGTAGAGACAGTCTATGGCAGTGAAACTTTAGAAGAAAACCTCAAATTCATTGCAGATGCTTTAGGTGGAAAAGGTCAGCCGAAAGAAGTAATCCGAAAGTATTTTATGGATGACTTCTATGCAGATCATTGTAAAATTTATCAGAAGCGTCCGATTTACTGGCTGTTTGATTCTGGCAAGAAGGGCGGTTTCCGGGCACTCATCTATATGCACCGCTATCAGCCGGACACCATTGCCAGAATGCGTACTGACTATGTGCATGAACAGCAGTCCCGTTACCGTACTGCCATTGAAGATTTAGAGAACCGTATTGCAGCTGCATCGACTAGCGAGCGTGTGAAGCTGAACAAGCGTCTCAAAACCTTACAGGATCAGGCGGCTGAGATTCAGGGATATGAAGAAAAAATCCACCATCTGGCAGATCAGTATATCTCCATTGATCTGGACGATGGCGTGAAGAAAAATTATGAAATCTTTAAGGATGTTTTGGCTAAAATCAAGTAAAGGGGGAATGGTTTATGGTATTACATGAGAAAATAAAAAACTCCAGAGAACTTGAATTTGTTGTATTTTGTATTGAGAATGTAGCTGCGAAGTTAGGTGTGGATGCTGAGAAGGTTTATCAGGCATTTACAGAAAAAAGCGATATATTGAATGGCTATATTGTACCGGAGTATGAAGTGCTTCACACACAGAGTAAGGAATATATTGTAGACGAACTCCTTGATGTGATGAAAGAAAGAGGGGTGGAGATATGATACTTTATCATGGTTCTTATCTGGAAATTGCTGAGCCGGATCTGGTACATTCTCGTCCTAATGTGGACTTTGGGTGTGGTTTTTATGTGACACCTCTGTATGATCAGGCGGCGAAGTGGTGTGGTAAGTTTAAGCGTCGTGGAAAAGACGGAGTTATTTCCAGATATGAGTTTGATGAAAACCGGAAAGAAGAATTGAACACGCTTCAATTTGATTCTTATTCCGAAGAATGGTTGGATTTTATCCTGAATTGTCGCAGCGGAAAAGATACAACGGCGTATGACCTTGTGATCGGCGGCGTGGCAAATGATAAAGTATTTAATACGGTGGAACTCTTTTTTGAAGGATTGATTAACAAGGCAGAGGCAATCAGCCGTCTGCGTTATGAAAAGCCGAATTTGCAAATCTGTTTCCGTACAGAGAAAGCATTGGAACTTCTGCATTTTGAAGGGAGTGAACTGGTATGAACGCAAACCCGATTTTACTTCAAAAAAAATATAGTCGTGTGATAGAGTGCTTTGCAGGAAAGCAGGGCATTTCCCTAGATGCGGCATTGGACTTTTTTTATCACTCACAGGTTTACCAGCTGATTCGGGATGGTATTTCCGATATGCACTGTATGAGCGACGCATACCTGGCAGAAGAACTGGAACAGGAATATCAGGGAAAACACTAAAAATCGCTATGCAGTGATTGGAAAGGAAGTAGATTACAGTATGGATACTGATAAAATCATACAAAATCTGAATCGGCGTTTTGGAGAGCCTTTACCGGAGTTTTATAAACGCCGTATCATATTTTGGTATGACGAAGATAGAGAATTTGAAGATAAAATAGAAGAATTGGAGCTTGCCAATGCAAAAATTCTTGTATTGACCGGCAGAAATACTTTTGCCGCAAAAAAACTTCTTGCAGTGGACGATATTACGAGCAATTATCTTGTATATAGCCCGTTGCACTATGATAAGCTGGAAGATAACTGGCTGATTAATATAGAACTTTATAGTGAGGAATTTCGAGCAGACTTAAATTCCATTTGGATGGATGAAATGGGACTGCCTAATAATGCGACCATCCGCCGCATGGTAAAAGGTTACCGTAAGTTTTTCAATCACATGGATCGCCGGAAAAGTGTTGCAGCACTGGCAAAGAATATTTCAACCGCTTCTCAACTTCATTTGGCGGTTATGGCTTCCATTTGCGGGATCAATACAGCTCAGCCGTCTGCCATTATCCGGGCGGTGCTGTCACAGTCTTTGGAACTGGAGAATAACCCAGTTTATCAGGATTTTGTAAAATATGGGGCACAGAACCCATTTTGGGTAATGGTAGCACAGGTAACCGGATATAACGAGGGAGATGATGTCGATCTTGGACGTTTGGCAATTCATATCCTGTTGACAGCAGCTACCAGAACCATGCGTCCGGAGCATCTGGCAGGACTGGACAGCTTTATCTCTACGCCGCATCAGTCATATTGCTATGATCTGGTGTCTGACTGGATGCAAAGTGACTGTGACAGTTTGTATCAGATTGCCCGTTTCGCAGAGGAGGAAGCAAGACTTGACACTAGATTTATGAATCTGACTGTGGAAGATTTGGCAGATACAGAGTGCTTCCCTTGCATCAACGAATGTATTTTACAGTTATTGATGAAAGAAATCAGCGACCATATCATTAACGTGGATATGATTCGTTCAGTAGTTGAAAAACGCCGTACTCTTGTCTGGTATGATATGGTCTCCTGTTACTATGAAGGACTCCTTCAGGTGGCGAATATGCAGTCTTTCTTCCAGGAACACGCATCCGGATTCCATCTTGCCGCAGCCAGACAGATTTGGAATGCTTATACAACGGATTATTATAAGATGGACAGCTATTATCGCCAGTTCCACCTGTGCTTTGATAATAGCCTGACTGTTTCCAATGAGGTACTGGATGATCTGTTTAAGCACGTTGTGGACAAGGTGGAAGGACTTTATAATGGCTGGTTTTTAGGACAGCTTGGGGCAAACTGGTCGGATGTCTGTGCGGATGAATTAAAAGAATATGGTCGGATTTTAGAAGTAAATCAGCAGGAGATGTTTTATCAGAATAAAGTTGCTTGCAGCGAAAATAAGGTGTATGTGATTATTTCGGATGCACTTCGCTATGAAGTGGCGGCAGATTTGACAGAACAGCTGCGGCGGGAAACACAAAGTAAGGTTACGCTGGAAAGCGTACAGGGAGTTTTTCCGACCATTACCAAGTTTGGTATGGCAGCGTTACTTCCGCATAAGGAACTGAATGTTGTGCCTAAGACAAACGGCGGTGTTACGGTGCTGGCAGATGGTGCTTCCACCGAAATGCAAAACCGGGATAAGGTATTGAAGAATACCCGGAAAGAGAGTGTCGCCTTACAATATAAGAATATTGTAAAAATGAAGCGTGCGGAAAGACAGGATTTAGTCAAGGGTATGGATGTGGTTTATATTTACCACGATAAGATTGACGAAGCCAGTCATACAGCAGATAATTTGGTTTTCTCTGCCTGTGAAGATGCGATTGCAGAGATTAAAAATATCGTCCGCATTATTTGTAATGATTTTGGTGGGACGAGAATTTATATTACAGCAGACCATGGATTCCTTTATACATACAGTCCGCTGACCGAAGATGATAAAGTAGATAAGACTGGATTTATGAATCGTGTTCTGGAATATGGACGCCGTTTTGCCATTATGCAAAAGGGGGAGCAGCCGGATTATCTGTTACCGATTAAATTTGTGGATGAAAAATCTCAGATGGATGCCTATGCACCAAGAGAAAATGTCCGCATTAAAATGAGTGGAGGCGGTTTGAACTTTGTTCATGGCGGTATTAGCCTTCAGGAAATGGTTGTGCCGGTTATTGACTATCAGTTCCTGCGTAATACAAGCAAGGCATACCAGAGAAACCGGGAAAAGTACGATACGAAGCCGGTAAGTTTGAGCCTGTTGTCTGCCACAAGAAAAATTAGTAACATGATTTTCTCGCTGAACTTCTTCCAACAGGAGGCAGTAGGCGATAACCGCTCTGCTTGCAATTATCAGATTTACTTTACAGATGAAAACGGCAAGCAGATCAGTGATACAGCCCGTATTATAGCAGACAAGACCAGTGATAACGGTCAGGAACGTACATTCCGCTGCGGATTTAACCTAAAGAGTATGAAATTCTCAAAACAGGATACCTATTATCTTGTGATTGCGGATGAATCTGGCTTGCAAGCACCAAAACGAGAAGAATTCCAGATTGACATTGCCTTTGCTTTAGATGAGTTTAACTTCTTTGGATAAAAGGCATTGTTTTGGAGGAAAAGAGAATGGAACAGGTAATGGAGAGTGAAAGCACTCGAGAAGTGATAAAAGAAAAGCTGCGTCAGAATTTTGATGGGAAAATTGTCCGTAAGGATCTGACAAAGAAAATTAAAGAAGGTGCGAATGTACCAGTTTATGTTCTGGAGTTTTTGCTGGGACAGTATTGCTGTTCTGATGATGAGGAAGTAATCGAAAAGGGTGTGCAGACAGTAAAGCGGATTCTGGCGGATAATTTTGTCCGCCCAGATGAAGCTCAGAAGATTCTGGCAAAGCTCCGCAGTAATGGCAGTCATACGGTCATTGATATGATTACAGTGCATTTGGATATAAAAAGGAACAGATTTTTTGCAGAGTTTTCTAACCTCGGTTTGCGGGACGTGCCGATTGAGGATGAATACCCGGAACAGTATGACAGACTGCTTTGCGGCGGTATCTGGTGTATCGTCCAGCTGGAATATGAATATAACGAAGAAGAAAAGAAGAATGGTTATCCGATTCAGATTCGGAAACTGACGCCGATTCAGATGCCTCATGTAGATATTGAAGAATTGAAGGAGGGTAGAAAGTCCTTTACAAAAGATGAATGGATAGATATTATGCTCCGTTCTATCGGTATGGAGCCAGATGAGCTGACATATCGTGAGAAATGGCTTTTGATTACCAGAATGATTCCACTTGTGGAGAATAATTTCAATCTCTGTGAGTTGGGACCACGAAGTACAGGTAAGTCCCATCTTTATAAAGAAATTTCGCCTAACAGTATCTTGGTTTCTGGCGGTCAGACAACAGTTGCCAATCTTTTCTATAACATGGGAAGAAAGACGGTTGGGTTGGTCGGCTTGTGGGACTGTGTAGCCTTTGATGAGGTTGCAGGTATCCGATTTAAGGATAAAGACGGAGTGCAGATTATGAAGGATTATATGGCTTCTGGTTCGTTTGCCCGTGGCAAGGAAGAAAAAGCAGCGTCTGCATCCATGGTTTTTGTTGGAAATATCAACCAAAGCGTAGAGGTGCTACTGAAAACGTCCAGTCTGTTTGAGCCATTCCCTACGGAAATGGGAACAGATACGGCATTCCTTGATCGTATGCACTGTTATCTTCCAGGCTGGGAAATTCCGAAGTTCAGACCGGAACACTTTACGGATGATTATGGATTTATTACCGACTATCTTTCTGAATTTATTCGTGAACTTAGAAAAGAGCAGTACGGAGATGCCCTGGATCATTACTTCCGTCTGGGTAAGAACCTTAACCAGAGAGATACGATTGCTGTACGAAGAATGGTGGATGGGTACTTAAAACTGATTTACCCTGACGGACAGTTTGAGAAAGAGGAATTGGAGGAGGTTTTACAGCTTTCTCTCGAAATGCGTCGTCGTGTAAAGGAACAGCTCAAAAAACTTGGCGGCATGGAGTTTTATGATGTAAACTTTTCTTATATTGACCTTGAAACCTTTGAGGAAAAGTATGTTTCTGTACCGGAACAGGGCGGCGGGAAGTTGATTCCAGAAGGAATGTGTAATCCGGGACAGGTATATACTGTTTCTCGTGGAAAATCCGGTATGCTGGGTGTTTTCCGTTTAGAATCTCAGATGTTGCTGGGAAATGGAAAATTTGAGCGTACCGGTTTAGGCTCAGACCGGGAGGCAAAGGAATCCAGTAATGTAGCATTCAGCTTTTTGAAAGCAAACAGCAATCGAATCAGTGGAAGTATTAGTACCACATTGAAAGACTACATTATCAACTATCAGGATTTGCAGGGTATCGGTATGACTGGAACTTTGGCACTTCCTTCCTTGATTGCATTATGCTCGATTGCACTTGGGCGTCCGGTGCAGAGTTCGATGGCGATACTTGGGGAAATGAGCATTGGAGGGACTCTTTTGAAGGTGGACGAGCTTGCTAATACGCTTCAGGTCTGCATTGACAGCGGTGCAAAGAAAATTTTGATGCCTGCTGTGAGTATGCCGGACTTAGCTACTGTACCTGCAGATTTATCGACAGCGTTTGATTTTATTTTGTATAAAACACCGGAAGAAGCAGTGATTAAGGCTTTAGGGGCGAATTAAAAAGGTGGTGATGTTATGGCAAATGTAATATGGGGAATCCATACACAGGATGATCATTTATTTCTGAATGACAATGTGATAGCAATAGGGTGGAAAGCATTTGGAGATTTAAAAGCAATAGAACCTACTCGTGAAGCATTTAAGGAACATTATGAAAAAACTTATCCTGAGGTTAAACGAGGGAGTATAGCAACATGTGCGGGTATGCTGTATCGTTTTTTGCACGAAGTTGAAGTTGGGGATTATGTTGTATTTCCATCAAAAAGTGATAGAAAAATCAATATCGGACTTATTGAGGGAGAATACGAGTATGTACCAGATGCAATAGAATATGTTCAGCAAAGAAAAGTGAAATGGCTGAAACATCTTCCAAGAACCTTTTTTTCACAGGGAGCTTTGTATGAAGTAGGCTCTGCATTGTCATTTTTTGTTGTTAAATCCTATGCAGATGAATATTTGGCTGCACTGGATAAGAATATAAAAAAGAATGCTGTAATTTCTTCTGATGATGAGGATGAAACTGTTGCTGCGACAGCAGAGGATATTATCGAAACAACGAAAGATTTTATCCTGAAGGAATTAAGCAAAAATCTTAAAGGATATGATCTGGAAGGTTTTGTAGCGGATCTTTTGAACGCAATGGGGTATCGAACGACTGTTTCTAAGCATGGTGGGGATAGTGGGATTGATATTACGGCATATAAAGATGAGTTGCCACCAAGGATTCTTGTTCAGGTAAAGAGCCAGGATGGAGATATTAAGGAAACGACAATTCAGTCCTTGAAAGGTGCGATGAGAGAGGGCGATTATGGTCTTTTTGTTACTCTTTCAAATTATACCAAGAATGCCCAGAAGTATCTTGAAAACACGCCAATTATTCGAGGAATTAACGGTACAGAATTGGTAGATCTGATATTGAAATATTACGAGCAACTCAGTGAAAAATATAGGAAAATGATACCTTTGAAGATGGTATATATACCAGTTCCAAGGGATGATTCAAAGGAATTGGATTTGTAAATGGTGACGCTTTTAGAACAAAAAATTGTTACAGATTGACAAAAACTGTTCCAAAACGGAAGTAAACAGCCAAAATTTCCTTCATAGTATGGTGAATGGAAGGTTTTGGACGTGCTGTGGAGACAAGTATATTCGGTTAAATATATTCTGATAAAGACTTTGAAGGAATCGGCGATTTAGGCGAACTTCAAGAAGATACATCCATTGTATTTTTCGCTCCGAAAAAGATAGCTACTTGTGCTGATTATTTTAATTGTAACGGTGAGGGCACAGACATTTATCGTCAGATGTTCAGAGCAATGAAAACCTGTAAAATATCAAAAGAAGCAGATTTACTGAAATAAAAATAGAATATAGCTGAATTGAAAGCATTCGACTTAACAGTTGGGTGCTTTTATTTTGCTCAAATTTATAAACTTGAAAGAGCTGTTACCACAAAAATATTTATTTACCAAGGGAGTGCTACGGTGAGTAACCACCGTACAAGGCCATAAAAAGTCATCAAAGAAGCTGATAAAATGAAGATACACTATCAGCCAGGGAATAAAAATAATTCATTACATTAGCTACAATAATTACTGAATTGCGAGGATAAAGGTAAGCAAATCAGAAAATCCGCCCAATTTGGGTGGGTAATCTACCCAGTTAGGTCATAAAAAGAAACTTTGAAAAACGTTATGATTCCCTTAGAACTTGCAGCAAGCGAAATTCCCTTAGGAACTAAGGGCGCACTTCTATACCGGTTATTCCATTACGGTATGTGCGTTCTCCGAAGGTAGATGCTCCCGTGTCTGAACACATTCACATATTGCGGAATTACATTCCGGTCAAGAGATAACTCTTGCGGCTGACGCCTATCTCAATTTTACATACCTTGCTTTTGGCAAGGATGAATACTCACAGGAGGATAAGAAAAATGGAAAGCAAAAAAGAAGCAATTTTAAAGAAAAAAGAAGAAGCTGAATTAAAAGTACAGCAGTATGAACACAAAATCCGTCTTATGGAGAACCGTAAGAAGCATTTGGAGAAGAAGGTAGATAAGCAGCGAACCCATCATCTTTGCAATATGGGCGGAGCAATTCAAAGTATTTCAAAGGAAGCAGATGGACTGACGAGGACGGAATTTTATTCTCTGATGGAGCAGATCTTTGCTTTGCCAGTGGTGCAGGAATTGGTTAGGAAGGCAATGGAACAGCACGAAGCAGGAGGTGACAGCTGATGGCATTGTATCACTTCCATGTGGAGCAGATTAAACGAAGTGAAGGGAGAACGGCGGTTGCTAGCGCTGCCTATCGTGCTGGAGAAAAACTTCATAATCTTTGGGATGGAGAAACCCATGATTATACGAAAAAAGGTGGTGTCATTCTTGCGGAAATTCTTCTTCCTGAATATGCACCGCAGCGATTTTCTGACAGATATACCCTTTGGAATGAAGTGGAGCAGATTGAAAAGCGATATGATGCACAGTTAGCTTATAGTTTTGATATGGCTCTGCAAAATGAATTTTCCTTAGAGGAGAATATTCAGCTGGCGAGAGAATTTGTTCAGAAATATTTTGTTTCTGACGGCATGATTTGCGATCTAGCCGTGCATCAGCCTGATCGGGAAGAAGGTGGAATACCCAATCCGCACATTCATGTTCTTGCTCCTATCCGTCCATTGAAAGAAAACGGAATGTGGGGAGCGAAGCAGAAGCGGGTTTACAATCTGGATGAAAATGGGAATCGCATCAAAAAGGAAAATGGACAGTGGGATTTTAATGCGGTTCCGACAACGAATTGGGGCAAACCGGAAACGCTTGATATGTGGCGGGAAGCCTGGGCAGATATGGTCAATGCCAGATTTGCAGAAAAAGGTCTGAATTGCCGCATCGATCATCGTTCTTATGTGGATCAGGGACTGGATTTGATTCCAACTGTTCACGAAGGTCCGCAGGTGCGGAAAATGGAGAAGAAAGGTATTCGCACGGAAAAAGGGGAGTTGAACCGTTGGATTAAAGCAACCAACAGCATGATCCGAATCCTGCGTTCCACCATAAAATCATTGAAAGCGTGGATTGCGGAAGTTAAAGAAATCCTGAATGATCCGAAAGAAATTTATTTGGTAAATCTGTTGAGTGAAGCAGAATCTATGCGTAACAAAACGGCGATGACTTACGATCGTGGCAGGAAAAAAGCAAGGCAAAGCAATTTGAAGCGTTTTATGGAAGAATGCAATTATCTGAAAGAACAGGGAATATTTACACTTCATGATTTTGAAGAGCATATTTCTTCTGTAAGCGAGAAATTAGATATGAAAAAGAATGCTATGAATGAAAAACAGCAACGTTTAAAGGAATTGCAGCAGCTGATGGAGGATGCCAAATCCTATAAGGAATTAAAGCCGGTCTTTATGGAACTGAAGAAAGAAAAATATCGTTTTGCCAAAGCAAAGGAGGCATATAAGACAGCTCATGACAGTGAACTTCGCCGTTTCTATATGGTGAAGCGAAAATTGAAGGAGAAGGGTTTTGAACAGGAGCCTTTTCCGCTGACCGCATGGAAAAAAGACTTTGAAGATCTTTCCGCAGAGCGGGAGGGAGAATATCAGGAATATAAGCGGATGAAAAATGAGTGCATGACTTTATTCAAAATCAAGAGTGATATTGATCAGGTCATTCGTGAGGTTCATCCAGAATTGCAAAAGACAGAAAAGACAAAAGAAACAGAGCAGACGTTATAACGGGAGGTACGTATGGGATATACACAGGAACAGATTGACAGAGCCAATCAGGTAAATTTGGAACAATTTCTTCGCTCCCAAGGCGAGGAACTAATAAAAAGCGGCAGGGAATATCGTTGGAAACGGCATGACAGTATGACAATCAAGGGAAACAGATGGTTTCGTCACAGCCAGAACAGAGGTGGTTATCCGGTAGATTTTGTGATGGAGTTCTTTGAAAAGACATTTCCGGAAGCAGTGCAGATGCTGATTGGAGAAGAAGCCGTTGCAGTAAGTGAAGTACCGGCGGAACCAAAGAAATTTTGTCTTCCGTCTCGCTGCGAATCCAATTCAAGAATCATGAAGTACCTGACGGAAGAAAGAAAACTTCCACAGGATTTGATAGAAAGATTTGTTGCAGATGGGGTGATTTACGAAGATGCAAAACACCATAATGTAGTGTTTGTGGGGACAGATATAAACGGCGTTCCCCGATACGCACACTGCAGAGGAACCGCAGATAAGTTTCGTATGGATGTGACCGGTTCGGATAAATCCTACGGATTTTGTTACAGAGGAAAGGGAACGGAATTATATGTGTTTGAAGCACCTATTGACATGTTGTCCCATATTGCTTTGTATCCTGCAGGTTGGGAAGAACACAGTTATCTTTCCTTAGGCGGAGTATCACCGAAAGCATTGGAGCGTTTTCTTTCTGAACGCAGAGATATTGAGAGCGTTTTTATTGCCACCGACAATGACGAATCAGGAAACAATGCCGCAGAAAAATTGGCAGAGCTGATTCCACAAGAAATCTCAGTTTATCGTTTCTTGCCTCAGGCAAAAGACTGGAATGAAGAACTCGTCAACGAAATAAATGGAATATCATCCGGTGACCATGTGACAATCGGAATCAGAAAACCAAAGGATCTGCAAAAATCTGTTCCTATGATCTGTATGGATGATGTGGAGCAGACAGAAGTGGACTGGCTCTGGTATCCCTATATTCCATTTGGAAAATTGACTATCGTACAAGGTAACCCCGGCGAAGGGAAAACATTTTTTGCCATGCAGCTGGCGGCTGCCTGCACCAATCAAAAGTTTTTGCCTGATATGGAACCCTTTGAACCGTTTAACATGATTTTTCAGACTGCTGAGGACGGGCTGGGGGATACGGTAAAGCCGAGACTTGTTTCCTCTGGTGCAGACTTAAAAAGAGTATTGGTCATTGATGATGCAGAAAATCCACTATCCCTTACGGATGACCGAATTGAAAAGGCAATCAGAGAAAACAATGCGAAACTGATGGTCATCGACCCGTTGCAGGCATTTCTTGGGGCAAACGTAGATATGAACCGAGCGAATGAGGTAAGACCTGTCTTTCGTAAGTTAGCGGATATTGCTCAATCTACCGGCTGTGCCATTGTAATGATCGGACACTTAAATAAAGCGTCGGGAACGCAGAGTGCTTATCGTGGTCTTGGCTCTATCGACATTGCCGCAGTGGTAAGAAGCATTCTCTTTGTAGGCAAGGTCAAGGACGATCCAACTACACGGGTGATTGTCCATGAAAAAAGTTCTCTTGCACCTCCGGGACAGTCCTTAGCTTTTTCGCTGGGAGACCAGAAAGGTTTTCAGTGGATTGGAGCTTATGATATTTCGGCAGAGGATTTACTTGCCGGTGGAGAGGGAACGAGAGCGGAGCTGAAACAGGAACAGGCGGTAAAACTGATTTATGAGTTTCTCTCTGGTGGCAGAGAAGCTTCTGTGGCAGAAATCAATAAAGAAGCGATTGAGCGAGGGATATCAGAGAGGACAGTTCGCTTGGTGAGAAATTCTATGAAAGATAAATTGGAAAGTGAAAGACGAGGCAAAGACTGGTGGATCTGGCTGAGACGGCAGGACGAAACGGCAAACCTCCTATAAGCAAAATGTTTGCCACTTTGCCGGTTCAACATTGAAATACAGGAGGTAATGCGTATATGAAAGAAGTTCCTATTTGGGAAAAAACAAATCTGACTTTGGAAGAAGCAGCTGCTTATTCCGGAATCGGTATCAATAAATTAAGAGAAATCACCAATAACGAAAGATGTGATTTTGTATTGTGGGTTGGAACAAAGCGACTGATTAAGAGAAAACAGCTGGATAAATTCACTGAGCAGAGTTACTCACTGTGAATATTCAGCAAAACGATGCCATACGGATTGCTCCGTACTGTGTACTCACGCAATCCTGCCCGGAATTCGGATATCGTGAGGCTGACACATCACTTTTATCCTCATTTCGGGGCGGGTCAATAAGTCCTTTAACCACTCTCGTGCAAGCACATCTTGGTTTCGGACTTTTGACCCTGGCATCTGAAGATTCTCATAGAAAAACAAGCCTCGATATGATAAAATAAGGATGCGGCGAAATTAATTTATTCATTGCATGTACGTCATATCGGGGCTCTTTTCACAAGGAAAGGAGTTTTAAATATGTCTGATAAAAGAAGAGATAACAAAGGACGTATTTTACGTACAGGAGAGAGCCAGAGAAAGAACGGAATGTATGAGTTCCGTTATACAGATGCCAATAAAAAGCGTCGTTCCATCTATGACATGGATTTGATGAAGCTTCGTAAGAAAGAGGATGAAATCAAATTGATGCGCCACGAAGGAATTGACTATGCCGGAGGTGAAATCACTGTCGTTCAACTGCTGGAGCGTTATATCAGCCTGAAACGAGGTGTCCGCTACAATACTACCACAGGTTATCGATTTGTGATGGGAGTTGTGCAGAAAGAAGCCTTTGGTCAGAGAATCATTCGTGACATCAAAATGTCAGATGCAAAGCTGTGGTTTATTAAGCTGTTTGATGACGGTTATTCCTACAGCACCATCGCAAGTATCCGTGGTGTGGTAAAGCCAGCATTTCAGATGGCTTATACCGAGGATATTATCCGCAGGAATCCATTTGAGTTCCGTCTGGATATTATCCCAAACAACACCCAGAAAAGGGTGGCTTTGTCACCGAAGCAGCAGGAGCAGTTTCTGGACTACATCAGAAAAGATGACCACTTCTGCAGATACTTAGATGAAATCAAGATTCTTCTGGGGACTGGCATGAGAATCAGCGAACTTTGCGGACTGACCATTTCGGACCTGGATTTTGAGCGCAGAAGAATCCGTGTGGATCATCAGCTGGTAAGAACCAGAGATGGACAGCGCTACATTGAGAAAACAAAAACAGAATGCGGCTGCCGCTACATTCCTATGAGTGATGAAGTCTATGAAAGTTTCTACAACATTCTTTCTAACCGAAAGAAGCAAAAGAAGGAGATTATGATAGACGGTTATGCAGGATTTCTCCTGTTGGACAAAAACGGCAATCCAAAGGTTGCCATGCACATTCAGAAGGTAGTGCAGAGATTATGTGAGAAGTACAATGAAGAAAATATCATTCCGCTTCCACGTATCACACCGCATGTATTTCGACACACATTTTGTACAAACATGGCCAATGCAGGCATGGACTTAAAGAGCCTGCAGTATCTGATGGGGCATTCCGATGCCAGCGTCACCTTGAATGTCTACACCCACAACAGTTATGAGAAAGCTGAGGAATCTATGGCGCAGATCGTGTCTTTCAGTGGGAGACAGCAAGAAGAAAAGAAACTGAGATGTTTTGGATGATTTCTAAGGTTAAAAATAGGTCTTGGCGGGGCGAAAATCCCTGCCAAAGTACCCCATTTAGTACGCCAATTGCTAAAAAATCTATGTAGAGAGGCGTAGATTTACGAATTTTTGACCTTGAAAAATTGTGCAGAATAAACAAAAAATAGAGATATAAAGACTTGTAAAGAGGTAAAAATGCATGATTAAGGTACTTTTTTTGTGCCACGGCAATATCTGCCGTTCTCCTCTTGCCCACCTGTACTTCCAGGATTTTGTGAAGAAGCAGGGGCTTGCGGATAAATTTTATGTGGATTCAGCAGCTACTTCCTATGAAGAAATCGGCAATCCGGTTCATCCGGGTTCCGGAAGGAAGCTGGCAGAGGCCGGAATTTCCTGTGCCGGGAAGTATGCCCGTCATATGGAAAAACAAGATTATACAGAGTTTGATTATTTAATCGGGATGGATCGTGCCAATATTCGCAACATGACAAGGATTGCAGGCGGAGATCCTGATAGGAAAATTTATAAAATGATGGAGTTTTCAGAAAGTGGCTGGAAACAGGCGGCAGCGGGAATTCGAAATCCAGAACAGGCGCGGGATGTGGCAGACCCCTGGTATACGGGAAATTTTGATGAGACCTGGAATGATGTGGTAGAGGGATGTGCTGGATTTTTAGAGTTTTTGAAGGCGAGAGGAGAAGTGTAAGAGGGATTAGCGCAGAGTAGGAAAATTGAATGAGTTTTTTGCCATGCTGCAAAAGTGAAAGCCCCGGCGGGAAAGGAAGGGAGTATCCCAAAGTTTGTGTAAACCTTCAAACTGATGTAAGATAGACTTACCA
>OHEQ01000400.1_pt1 | contig 32424 bp, 24 predicted proteins | sample 1567321 | NCBI WGS metagenome assembly OHEQ01 (sample SAMEA3879598, study PRJEB24766) | human gut metagenome | biome: human-associated habitat; feature: feces | place: USA | collected 1985/1987
TTACCATTACACCATAGCCCAATGATTTTCGTTTGCGGGTGCAAAGATACAAATATTTTGGGAATTCAAAACAAATCCGATATTTTTTTTGCAAAAATGTCCAAATAAGCTTTCCAAACAAAAGTATCTCCACTAAAAAACACAAAAATTGAGGGATAACTTTCTTGTATCCAATAAATCAGCGTATATTTGTCAAAAATATCACGTTTATTATCAGAAACAAAGGGTCACCTTTTTTTGTTATAAACAAATAGAGAACATGAATTATTAATCCCAATTACAGGAATGAACGATACTAAAGTATTAATTGAAAAAATAAAAGAAGGAATTCAAGAGAAAAAAGGTAAAAAGATAGTCGTTGCCGATTTAACCAGCATAGAAGATACCATCTGTAAATATTTCGTTATCTGTCAGGGAAATTCTCCCAGTCAAGTGAGTGCAATAGTAGATTCAATCAAGGAATTTACACGCAAAGGTGCGGACAGCAAGCCTTATGCAATCGACGGACTCCGAAATGCAGAATGGGTAGCTATGGACTATGCCGATGTATTGGTACACGTTTTTTTGCCGGAGACAAGAGCTTTTTATAATCTTGAGCACCTCTGGGCAGATGCCAAACTTACTCAAATCCCCGATCTAGACTAATTAATGATTATGGACAATAATAATAGCAATAATAACAATAGCAATAAACCTAACAATAAGGTTAATATGCCCAAGTTCAACCTGAACTGGATGTATATGATTATTGCCCTTATGCTTCTCGGCCTCTGGTGGGGCAGTGATTCAAAAGGAGCAGGAAGCAAAGCTGTAACTTACAGCGAGTTTCAGGACTATGTAAAAAAGGGTTATGTCAGCAAAGTATTGGGTTATGAAGATAAATCAATCGAAGCTTTCCTCAAACCGACTGCCGTAGGGGCTGTTTTTGGAGCCGACTCTACCAAGGTGGGACGCAACCCTGTCATTACAAGTAGAACCCCGTCTACCGATAAACTGGAAGAGTTTTTGCAGGCAGAAAAGGAAGCCGGTCATTTTGACGGTTCATCCGACTATCCGCCCAAATCGGATATTTTCCCCGCAATTCTGATTCAGGTACTCCCGCTTGTCTTGCTGGTTGCGTTATGGATATTCTTCATGCGCCGTATGAGCGGAGGCGGCAGTGGTGGCCCCGGCGGCGTATTTAATGTAGGAAAATCAAAAGCCCAGCTTTTTGAAAAAGGCGGAGCCATCAAGATTACATTTAAAGATGTAGCGGGGCTGGCCGAAGCAAAACAAGAAGTGGAGGAAATCGTAGAGTTCTTAAAGGAACCGCAGAAATATACGGATTTGGGAGGTAAGATACCCAAGGGAGCATTGCTGGTAGGCCCTCCGGGAACCGGTAAAACATTGCTTGCCAAAGCTGTGGCCGGCGAAGCGAATGTACCTTTCTTCTCATTGGCTGGTTCCGACTTCGTGGAAATGTTTGTGGGTGTAGGTGCATCCCGTGTTCGCGACTTGTTTAAACAGGCTAAAGAAAAAGCTCCCTGTATCGTCTTTATTGATGAGATTGATGCCGTAGGACGTGCCCGTGGCAAGAACCCTGCAATGGGAGGAAATGACGAACGCGAAAACACATTGAATCAGTTGCTGACAGAAATGGACGGCTTCGGTTCCAATAGCGGTGTGATTATCCTTGCTGCTACCAACCGTGTAGACGTACTCGACAAGGCACTGCTCCGCGCAGGACGTTTTGACCGTCAGATACACGTGGACCTGCCCGACTTGAACGAACGTAAAGAAGTATTTGGCGTGCATTTGCGCCCGATTAAAATAGACGATAGTGTAGATGTGGACTTGCTGGCACGTCAGACACCGGGATTCTCGGGTGCGGATATTGCCAATGTCTGCAATGAGGCTGCACTGATCGCTGCCCGCCACGGAAAGAAATTCGTAAGCAAGCAGGACTTCCTGGATGCGGTAGACCGCATCATCGGTGGTCTGGAAAAGAAAACCAAGATTACAACGGAAGCAGAAAGACGCTCTATCGCTTTGCATGAAGCAGGACACGCCTCTATCTCCTGGTTGTTGGAATATGCCAACCCATTGATTAAAGTTACAATCGTTCCTCGCGGACGTGCATTAGGAGCTGCCTGGTATCTGCCGGAAGAACGTCAGATCACTACCAAGGAGCAGATGCTGGACGAAATGTGTGCTACTTTGGGAGGACGCGCCGCTGAAGATTTATTCCTCGGCCGCATCTCAACAGGTGCCATGAACGACCTGGAAAGGGTGACTAAGCAGGCATACGGCATGATTGCTTATTTAGGTATGAGCGACAAGCTGCCGAACTTATGTTATTACAACAACGATGAATATTCTTTCAACCGTCCATACAGCGAAAAGACAGCCGAATTGATTGACGAAGAAGTCAAGAGAATGGTAAACGAGCAGTATGACCGTGCCAAGAGAATTCTGTCGGAGAATAAAGAAGGACACAACGAACTGACGCAATTACTGATTGACAAAGAAGTAATCTTCGCGGAAGACGTTGAACGCATCTTCGGTAAACGCCCTTGGGCTTCCCGTTCGGAAGAAATCATGGCTGCTAAAGAAAGCCAGGATGCCGCAAGAGCTGAAAGGGAACTTGCCCAAAAGTTAAAAGAAGAAAAAGAAATCAAAGAAGAAGAAGCTGAAAATACTGCAGAGGAGCAAGCCCCCATTGACACCAAAGTTGCCGCAGCAGGTAACAAGGTTACAGTGGAAGGCAAAGTTACCGTAGAGGGTAAGTCCAATGGAGAAGAACAAGCTAACGGGTCCAACTAATTAAAACGAATAGATTTTGATTAACAATTTCATAAAACGAGCTATTACGGGTGTACTCTTCGTTGCCATCTTGGTAGGGTGCATCCTTTATGACGCATTCAGTTTTGGCATTCTGTTCACCGTTATCAGTGCACTGACTATTTATGAGTTTGCACAGTTGGTAAATATGCGCGCAGAAGGAGTCAAGATAAACAAGACCATTAATATGCTCGGCGGGGCTTATTTATTCCTCGCAATCATGGGATTCTGCATTGATGCAGCCGATTCGAAAATATTCATCCCGTATGTGCTTTTATTGCTTTACATGATGATTAGCGAGTTGTATCTGAAAAAGGAGAACCCGGTACTTAACTGGGCTTATTCGATGCTTAGCCAACTTTATATCGGTCTGCCTTTTGCTTTGCTGAATGTATTGGCTTTCCATAATGATCCGGCATCGGAATTCAGTAGCATAAGCTATAATCCGATTCTACCGTTATCCATCTTTATTTTCCTTTGGCTGAATGATACGGGTGCTTATTGCATCGGGTCACTGATAGGCAAACACCGACTCTTTGAACGCATCTCTCCCAAGAAATCATGGGAAGGCTCTATCGGCGGCGGAGTTGTAGCAATCGGAGTATCTTTTATACTTGCTCACTACTTCCCATTTATGTCAATGATGGAATGGGCAGGACTGGCATTGGTAGTGGTTATATTCGGTACATGGGGCGACCTGACGGAGTCATTGCTAAAACGCCAATTGCACGTAAAGGATTCGGGAAATATTCTTCCGGGACATGGAGGGATGCTCGATCGGTTTGATAGTTCTTTGATGGCCATACCGGCAGCAGTCGTTTACCTATATGCATTAACGTGGTCCTAACAGGAGTTTTTCTCATCGATTAGAATTGCACACAATACAAAAGGTCGGGAACTTCGATAGAAGTATCCCGACCTTTTTCACACACAGTAAATCATAGTTAGGTTATCGGATCGAAGAAGTGGAGTGTACATCCTTCGCAGCTTCCGGCACACCTACCGGATGATCCAGATCAAGAACGATCACTCTTCCTTCTCCATGTTCTCTTGAATTTATAGTCACTTTAAAACCTTTCATTGTTGATTCGGCATCTTTTTCCGTTGGGAAGAACTTTTCCAGATTATAAGAAACTCGTCCCCATCCCCAATAGTCAGTCACATCCTCATACGTGTTATAACGCAGTTCCAAATGTACGTAACCATCTTCAGCGACATTCAATGTTCCCGGTTCTGACGGTTCTCCCGTTTCTATCTTATTTTGCACAAGGCTGATACGATGTTTCTCCGAGCGAGGCAGTTCCTGACGGAAAATTACATTCAGAAATTTTCCTCCCAACCACATGTCACCCTGATAAATCAGGATAGGATCATTACCGAATTCCACCGCTTCTTCCTCTGTGGTCATATCTTCCACTTCCTTTGTCAACAATTCCTGTACACCTTCCATCTTTACCTGAACTCCTTTTCCTCCTTCCATGTCATACAAAGGATTGAAAAAGGCCACCACACGTTCACCGTCCACCGGTTTAAACCAAGGTATGGAAGTAGCAACCGGATCAATCAATCCCCAACGATCACCTTCCAAATAGTAACCTCCTCCACCGGTTGCCCGAACGGTCGCCCAGTCCCAGCTGAAATCTCCGATAGAATAACCATCATCATCACATGATTGCAACATTGGCACTAATGCCAATAACAACATTCCTAAAAGCCACTTAATTTTTTTCATATCTTTTTCCTTTCTTTTTTTAGTCTTCTGCTTAATAAATAAAAAAGCCGTGCAATTACTGCATCGGCTTTACGTTTATTCAGAAAAAGAAAGTTATTTTTTCAACAAGCGCAGCATTTCACGAGCTGCATGACGGGGAGCACCGGCAGGTCCCAACCGTTCCGCCACATATTCATATCCCAAAAGCATTTCATTTCTATATGCTTCATTTTCAATGATATTTTTCAATTCATTTTGCATATTCTTCACGGTCATCGTATCCGCCACCAACTCTTTTACCACTTCACGGTCGGCAATCAGATTAACCAACGAAATAAATTTCACGGTCAAGATATGACGCCGCAAGAAGGAAACCACTTTCCCTATCGGAGTGTGATAACAAACGACTTGGGGAACACAGAACAATGCCGTTTCAAGAGTAGCCGTGCCTGAAGTGACCAACGCCACATCTGCGTGTTGCAACAAACGATAGGTTTGATCGAAAATGATTTTCACTTTCGACTCTCCTACATATTTTTTATAATATTCAGGAGCAATGGCAGGAGCACCCGCCAGAACAAGCTGATAATCGGGAAAAGCAGAAGCAGCCTTCAACATATCTGGTAGATTATCTTTGATTTCCTGTTTCCGGCTACCTGCAAGAAGAGCTATTACCGGTTTTTCTTCCAGTTGATTCTCCGCAATAAACTGATCCTTATTTTTCGGATGAGCTTTCTGATAAGCCACCACCTCATCCACGGTAGGATTTCCAACATAGTGGATGGGGTATTGATGCTTTCCTTCGAAGAACTCTACTTCAAAAGGAAGAATGGAGAAAAGTTCGTCTACATCTCGTTTTATATTCTTGATGCGATACTCTTTCCAGGCCCATATCTTCGGAGAAATATAATAATAAACCGGGATCTGTGTCTTTGCATGGACAAACTTGGCTATATCCAGATTGAATCCCGGATAGTCCACCAGAATAACAACATTCGGTTGCCAGGAAACAATGTCTTCTTTACAACGCTTCATATTTGCAAAGATAGTGCGCAGATGGAGCAACACGGGAATAAAACCCATGTATGCCAGTTCTTTATAATGTTTCACCATCGTTCCTCCGACGGCAGCCATCAAATCACCTCCGAAAAACCGGAAATCAGCCTGCGGATCTTTTGCCTTTAAGGCAGCCATCAGATGAGAAGCGTGCAAGTCGCCGGAAGCTTCGCCGACAATCAGATAATACTTCATAATAGTTGATAGTTAACTAAACCATTTGTTAAGTTCATCCATAAAGTGATAAGCTGTCACATCAACCGTGGTCGGAGTGATAGCAACATAGCCATTTGCCAAAGCCCAATGATCGTTCCTCTCATTTTCAAGTTCGTGATCGGTAAATTCACCGGTCAACCAGAAATAATTCGGATCGTTCAGACGGGGACAGGCAGCCCATTCGTTCGTCCAACGACCTTTTGCCTGTTCACAGATTTTGATTCCTTTGATATCGGTCGTATCCGGGAAGTTTACGTTCAGACAGGTTAAAGGAGGAAGTCCTTTTTCCAGTACCATGGCGGCAATACTGCGAATATAAGGTCCGGTAGCTTCAAAATCGGCATCGGGTGCATGATTGCACAAAGAGAAGCCTATAGAAGGGATTCCATTCAAACAGCCTTCGAATACCACTCCCATTGTGCCGGAATAATGCACGTTAGTGGCAGAGTTGTCTCCATGATTGATACCGCCGACTACCAAGTCCGGTGTCCGGTCGAGCACTGTGTTCCGTGCCAATTTGATACAATCGGTCGGTGTTCCCGAACATTTATAAACAGTTAAACCTACTTCTTTCTTTACTAACTGGTAATGAACAGGCTGCGTCACCGTCAGCGCACAACCACTGCCCGAGCGCGGAGCATCAGGTGCCATTACCACAATATCTCCCAAAGGGCGAAGAAACTTCACCAGTTCATTAATCCCTTTAGCCATCACGCCATCGTCATTTGAAACAAGTATCAACGGCTTTTCATTTTCCATATCTTCAATCCTTTCCTTTTTTATATTCGCACAAAAGTAACAAAAAGAAGCCGTACCGCCAAACACCTCCCTACATCAGATCGAAAAGTCTCTTTCCGCCCCACTCCTACCCGTTTACAAATCTTAATCTTCTGCAAGCGAGCAAAAAAAGAAATAGATATCCAATATAAATATGTATATTTGCAAGCTCGTTAAAGAGAAAAGAAGATGATGAACCTGTTGAAGTTTTGTAACCGTTTCGTCCGACAGTTATTAACAAAACAGGCGACTTATCAACAGAAATTGCAAAGTTTCTCTTTTTTCGTAGGCGCTCTAAGGAATTATCACTTATTTCGCTGCCAATAAATTTAGAGAATATGGGAAAAATTATTGCTTTGGCCAATCAAAAAGGCGGTGTAGGAAAGACAACGACTACGATTAATCTCGCAGCTTCACTTGCTACACTGGAAAAAAAGGTACTCGTGATAGATGCCGACCCGCAAGCTAATGCCTCTTCCGGTCTGGGAGTAGACATCAAGCAGTCGGAATGCACTATCTATGAATGTATTATTGACAGAGCCAACGTACAGGACGCTATCCTTGATACGGAGATTGATTCTTTGAAAGTAATCTCTTCGCACATCAATCTCGTAGGAGCAGAGATTGAAATGCTGAACCTCCCAAACCGAGAAAAGATACTAAAAGAAGTACTCACGCCTTTGAAGAAAGAATATGACTATATCCTGATAGACTGTTCGCCTTCATTAGGACTGATCACGATCAATGCCCTGACGGCAGCCGACTCCGTGATTATCCCCGTTCAAGCTGAATATTTTGCTCTTGAAGGTATCAGCAAATTGTTGAATACCATCAAAATCATCAAGTCGAAACTGAATCCGGCTTTAGAAATCGAAGGTTTCTTACTGACAATGTATGACTCCCGTCTGCGTCAGGCTAATCAGATTTACGACGAAGTGAAACGTCATTTCCAGGAACTGGTGTTCAACACCGTTATTCAACGAAATGTGAAATTGAGCGAGGCTCCCAGCTACGGTGTCCCGACCATCCTTTACGATGCGGAATCTACCGGCGCCAAAAATCACCTGGCCCTTGCTAAAGAGATTATCAACCGAAATAAATAAAAGAAAGAAGAAGATATGGCAACACAAAAAAGAAATGCATTAGGACGTGGTCTCGACGCCTTGCTCTCAATGGATGATGTGAAAACCGAAGGGTCTTCTTCCATTAATGAAATAGAGCTGGCAAAGATTACTGTCAATCCCAACCAGCCCCGCCGTGAGTTTGACGAAACAGCATTGCAGGAACTGGCTGATTCCATTGCGGAAATCGGTATCATCCAACCTATTACCTTACGCAAACTCTCGGACGATGAGTATCAGATCATCGCGGGAGAACGTCGTTATCGTGCATCACAAAGAGCAGGACTGAAAACGATCCCTGCTTATATACGCACTGCCGACGACGAAAACATGATGGAAATGGCGCTGATTGAAAATATCCAGCGTGAAGACCTGAATGCCGTAGAAATCGCACTTGCCTACCAGCATCTGCTCGATCAGTACGAACTGACACAGGAACGTCTTAGCGAACGTATCGGAAAGAAACGAACGACGATCGCCAACTACCTGCGCTTACTGAAATTGCCGGCTCCGATACAGATGGCCCTGCAAAACAAGCAGTTGGACATGGGACATGCCCGTGCACTGATTTCATTAGGCGACCCTAAACTACAAGTTAAAATATTCGAAGAAATACAAGAACACGGATATTCAGTCCGCAAAGTAGAAGAAATTGTTATCATTAAGCGTAGGAGAAGCTGTGAAAAGCGGCACACGGAAAATAACACCCAAACGTGGTAAACTTCCTGAAGAATTCAACTTATTGAAGCAACAACTCTCCGGCTTTTTCAACACCAAGGTACAACTCACCTGCTCTGAAAAGGGAAAAGGCAAGATCAGTATTCCTTTCGGGAACGAGGAGGAACTGGAACGTATCATGGAAATCTTCGATACGCTAAAGAAGTAAATGACAAGAAAAAGTAAGAAATATCAGTTACTAGTCAGCGCCCTGCTTCTCTGTTTTTTACAGGTGGCAGGGATTGATGTGTATGCACAATCCACAGTTACTCCGGCACGGAAAGATACAACAATCATACAGCGAGAAGCGCCGAAAGCCCGTGCACGAAGGCATCGTGATCCGATTATACAAGACTCGGTGAAGAAGGATTCTATCCAAATCATACCATCCAAAGAACTTCCGGCCATCGACAGTTTGTCAGCTGCTAAAATACAGATAGCGGACAGCTTGGATGCAGCCAACAAGAAAGAGCTGAAAAAGATAGAGCAACCTGCCTCCATTGTTGTAAAGACCGACACTGTGCCGCCACCTGCTCAAGATATCAACAAGAAAATATTTATCCCGAATCCGACCAAAGCAACGTGGCTGGCAGTCGTATTCCCCGGTGGAGGACAGATTTACAACCGTAAATACTGGAAATTACCTATTATATATGGAGGATTTGCGGGTTGTGCTTACGCCTTAAGTTGGAACGGTAAGATGTACAAAGACTATTCGCAAGCCTATCTGGACATTATGGACAGCAATCCGAATACGAAAAGTTACGAAGATTTGTTGCCCCCGAACTCCACTTATAATGAGGAGCAGCTAAAAAACACACTAAAAAGAAGAAAAGATATGTTCCGTCGTTATCGGGACCTTAGTATATTTGCTTTTATCGGAGTTTACCTGATCTCTATCATCGACGCTTATGTAGATGCAGAGTTGTCTAACTTCGATATAACCCCCGACTTGAGTATGAAAGTAGAACCGGCTGTAATCGACAATAACAACCAGTTCCGCTCCAACAGTTTTAAAAACAAGTCGGTTGGTCTGCAATGCGTATTACGATTTTAAAAAACACAATTTAGATTGATCTTATTATTGAAGCATGAAGAAATTAGTTAACTATTGTTCGATTATTTTTCTTTTACTAGTGGCCACGTCGCAGGTAAAAGCGCAAAGTGTAGATGTAGTGATTCGTGAAAATGGAACTGAACGCAAAGAAAGCATCGACCTGCCTAAAAGTATGACTTATCCACTTGACAGTCTATTGAATGACTGGAAAGCTAAAAATTATATTGATTTAGGCAAGGATTGCAGTACGGCTGAAATCAATCCTTTATTCAGTGACTCTGTCTATATCGACCGCTTGTCACGCATCCCGGCCATCATGGAAATGCCTTATAATGATATTATCCGCAAATTCATCGATATGTATGCAGGACGCTTGCGCAATCAGGTTTCTTTCATGCTAAGTGCCTGCAACTTCTATATGCCGATCTTTGAAGAAGCACTGGATGCATACGGACTTCCACTGGAACTAAGATATCTGCCGATTATCGAATCTGCGTTGAACCCATCAGCCGTATCACGTGCAGGTGCTTCCGGTCTGTGGCAATTTATGATTGGTACAGGTAAGATCTATGGTTTGGAATCAAACAGCCTGGTAGATGAACGCCGTGACCCGATTAAAGCGACTTGGGCTGCCGCACGTTACCTCAAAGAAATGTATGATATCTATGGAGACTGGAACCTGGTAATTGCTGCTTATAACTGTGGCCCCGGTACAATCAATAAGGCAATCCGCCGTGCCAATGGCGAAACTGATTATTGGAAAATCTACAATTATCTGCCTAAAGAAACACGTGGCTATGTGCCTGCCTTTATCGCTGCCAACTATGTGATGACTTACTACTGCGATCACAATATCTGCCCGATGGAAACTAATATTCCGGCAAGTACTGACACAGTGCAAGTAAACAAAAATCTGCACTTCGAACAAATCGCTGACCTTTGTAATGTACCTCTGGATCAGATCAAGAGTCTGAATCCGCAATATAAGAAGCAAATGATTCCGGGTGACAGCAAACCTTATACGTTAAGACTGCCTATTGACGCGATCAGTACTTTTATCGATAAGCAAGATACGATTTATACGCATCGTGCCGATGAGTTGTTCCGCAACCGGAAAACCGTTGCTGTAAAGGATATTACACCTGCAACCCGCAAAACGACATCAGCAGTTGCCGGTAAGGGAAATCTGACCTATTATACAATAAAAAGTGGAGACACTTTATCCACTATTGCCAGAAAGTATGGTGTCACAATTAAGGATATACAAAGGTGGAATGGAATGTCTAGCACTAAAATTGCAGCAGGAAAACGATTGAAAATATACAAATAAATAACTTCCTGCTTGCATCGTTCGGAAATTTGCTTATTTTTGCAGAACTAAGCAAGTGAAAGGATAACAATTATGGATAATCTGGCCCCCAAAGAAATAGCTGACGAAGAGATGATTAATCAGGCGTTCCACGAACTACTGAATGATTATCTCAATACTAAGCATCGCAAAAAAGTTGAAATCATTACGAAGGCTTTCAACTTTGCCAATCAGGCGCATAAAGGTATCAAACGCCGTTCGGGCGAACCTTATATTATGCACCCGATTGCCGTTGCCAGCATTGTATGCAATGAAATAGGTCTCGGTTCCACTTCTATATGTGCAGCCTTGCTGCATGATGTGGTAGAGGACACTGATTACACAGTGGAAGACATCAAGAATATCTTTGGTCCGAAGATCGCCCAGATTGTGGACGGACTGACTAAAATATCCGGTGGAATCTTCGGTGACCGCGCTTCGGCACAGGCAGAGAACTTCAAGAAGTTGCTGCTCACCATGTCGAACGACATCCGGGTCATTCTTATCAAGATAGCAGACCGCTTGCACAACATGCGTACCCTTGGTTCCATGTTACCCAACAAGCAATATAAGATTGCAGGCGAAACGCTTTACATCTATGCTCCACTTGCCAACCGCTTGGGGCTTTATAAGATAAAAACGGAGCTTGAGAATCTAAGCTTCAAATATGAACATCCCGAAGAATATGCAGAAATAGAAGAGAAGTTGAATGCTACTGCCGCTGAACGTGACAAGGTTTTCAACGACTTCACGGCCCCGATTCGTACCCAACTGGATAAGATGGGATTGAAATACCGGATACTTGCCCGTGTAAAATCAATCTATTCCATCTGGAACAAGATGCAGACCAAACATGTTCCTTTCGAAGAAATATACGATTTACTGGCTGTTCGAATCATCTTCGAACCACGTAATGAAGAAGAAGAGCTCAATGACTGTTTCGATATCTACGTTTCTATCTCCAAGATATACAAACCCCACCCGGACCGTTTGCGCGATTGGGTCAGCCATCCTAAAGCTAATGGTTATCAGGCATTGCACGTCACTCTGATGGGTAACAACGGACAATGGATTGAAGTCCAGATTCGTAGTGAACGGATGAATGACGTTGCCGAACAAGGTTTCGCAGCCCACTGGAAATACAAAGAAGGAGGAGGCAGCGAGGATGAAGGTGAATTGGAAAAATGGTTAAGAACGATTAAGGAGATATTAGATGATCCGCAACCGGATGCCATTGACTTTCTGGATACCATTAAGCTAAATTTATTTGCTTCTGAAATATTCGTGTTCACTCCTAAAGGCGAACTGAAGACTATGCCGCAGAACTCTACGGCTCTCGACTTTGCATTTTCCCTGCACACGGATATTGGTAGCCATTGTATTGGCGCCAAAGTCAATCATAAATTAGTGCCGTTGAGCCACAAATTGCAAAGTGGTGACCAAGTTGAAATCCTTACTTCAAAATCGCAACGCGTACAACCGCAATGGGAAGTTTTTGCAACCACTGCCCGTGCCCGCGCCAAGATAGCAGCCATTCTCCGCAAAGAGCGTAAAGCAAACCAGAAGATAGGAGAAGAAATCCTTAGTGAGTTTCTGAAAAAGGAGGAAGTCCGTCCGGAAGAAGCTGTTATCGAAAAGCTACGCAAACTGCATAATGCCAAGAATGAGGAAGAACTGCTGGCTGCCATTGGCAGTAAAGCAATCGTTTTGGGAGAAGCGGACAAGAATGAACTGAAAGAAAAGCAAACCAGTAACTGGAAGAAATATCTGACTTTCTCTTTCGGCAATAGCAAAGAGAAGCAGGAAGAGAAAGAACCGCAGGAAAAAGAAAAAATCAACCCGAAAGAGGTGCTCAAACTGACGGAAGAAAGTTTGCAGAAGAAATATATCATGGCCGAATGTTGCCATCCTATTCCCGGTGATGATGTATTGGGATATGTGGATGAAAACGACCGGATCATTATCCACAAACGCCAATGCCCTGTTGCCGCCAAACTGAAGAGCAGTTATGGCAACCGTATATTAGCAACAGAATGGGATACACACAAAGAATTATCTTTCCTGGTATATATATATATAAAAGGTATAGACAATATGGGACTTTTGAATGAAGTCACCCAGGTTATCTCCAGGCAGCTCAATGTAAATATCCGTAAGCTAACCATCGAAACCGAAGATGGTATCTTTGAAGGAAAAATTCAGTTATGGGTACATGATGTGGATGATGTAAAAACCATCTGCAACAATCTGAAGAAAATACAGAATATCAAACAGGTGAGCCGTGTAGAAGAATAGCTTTCAAACGGTAAATAAGAAAACGATGAACGGTGAATAAGTTGCAGTATCATGCAAATTGTTCACCGTTCATTTTGTTATGAGGTTTCTTGCCTATCGAATCCATGATCGATTAGCATTTATTTATTCCCGTCCATCCAATTCGCGTTTAATAGCCAAAAGCTCTTCTTTTATCGCTTTCAGCTTATTTACAATCTCATAATTACGAACCGTAGCTTCTTTATTATCCTTCAAACGTTGCCGGGCACCGGGAAGTGTCATGCCCTTTTCTTTTACCAAATGATAGATAAGACCGATCGTTTCTACGTCTTCTTTGCGGTACTGACGTATTCCTCTTCCCGCTGTCTTAGGAGAGATTTGCGGAAATTCCTTTTCCCAAAAACGGAGCAATGACGGATTGACTCCGAACATGTCGGCAACCTCCCCTATTGAATAATATAGCTTCAATTCTTTGTCTGTATTAAGCATAACACTCCTGTTTTAAGATTTTAATCGAATACTTTACCATGATTGGCTGCCAACTGAATCATCTTTTCATAATCTTCGGCACTCAAATCCATGAAATAATAATTGACCGGATTCACTACCTGCCCTTTCACGTGCACTTCATAATGCAGATGCGGACCGGTACTTTTTCCTGTACTACCCACTTTTCCGATAATCTCACCACGTACCACTTTCTTTCCGACTTTCGTATTAAATCCCTGCAAGTGAGCATACCGAGTGAGATACCCGAAGCCATGATCTATCTCAATGGTATTACCATATCCGGTTTCCCATCCCACTTTCACCACTGTTCCGTTTCCGGTAGCATATACATCCGTTCCCGGATGAGCAGAGAAGTCCATGCCTGCATGGAACTTTGTCGTACCATAAATAGGATCGATACGTGTACCATAACCGGATGCTGTCTGACGAAGATCCTTATTCGAAATAGGCTGTATGGCCGGAATACATTTCAGCATCTCATCATGGTTCTTACACATATCAATCACATCATCGAAAGATTTCGACTGGATATAAAGCCTTTTGGAAAGCACGTCCAATTTTTGAGTCGTGTTCACCACCAGCTTGGCATTCGCCAAATCCATCAGTTCTTCGTAACGGTTCGTCCCGCCATAACCTGCCTGACGAATAGCCGGAGAAACAGGATCTGCCTGTAAAATCACTCGATACAGATTATCGTCACGTTGCTGAATATCCTGAAGCACCCCCATAGCGTCGTCCAAACGCCGGGAAAGCACATTGTACTGCGCCAAAAGACGGCTGTTTTCAATTCTTAATTCCTTCTCCGACGGAGAACCAAAAATCAAAAGCAATACAATAAAGCAACCTGCTCCCAACCCCATTCCATAGAAAAGCCGACGCAGGATACTAAGCGCACGCTGCCGTACGGTAGGGTAAATTCGATCATAAGTCTGGGTCTGTGGATTATAGATGTAGTATACTTTGCGCATCTTTTTGGAAATATTTCGCTTGTTAATACGGCAAAAGTAATAAAAACAAGCTATCTTTGCACAGTTTTTACGAATTTATGAGTTGTGATTTATGATTTATTGGGGATTCTTCCCCTCTCTCATATCCCACAGCCCATAATTCATAATTCATAAATCATAATTCTTCATTATATGTTGACTGCAAAAGAGATCAGAGATTCATTCAAGAATTTCTTTGAGTCGAAAGGACACCACATCGTTCCCTCGGCTCCGATGGTGATTAAAGATGACCCTACCCTGATGTTTACGAACGCGGGTATGAACCAGTTTAAAGATATTATTTTGGGTAACCATCCGGCGAAATACCAAAGAGTCGCGGACTCGCAAAAATGTTTGCGTGTAAGCGGAAAGCATAATGACCTGGAAGAAGTAGGACACGATACGTACCACCACACCATGTTTGAAATGCTTGGTAACTGGTCGTTCGGCGATTACTTCAAGAAAGAAGCGATCAGCTGGGCGTGGGAATATCTGGTAGAAGTCTTGAAACTGAATCCGGAACATCTCTATGCAACCGTATTTGAAGGAAGTCCCGAAGAAGGATTGAGCCGTGACGACGAAGCTGCTTCTTATTGGGAACAGTTCTTGCCAAAGGATCACATCATCAACGGTAACAAACACGACAACTTCTGGGAAATGGGTGATACAGGACCTTGCGGACCTTGTTCCGAAATCCATATCGACCTCCGTCCTGCTGAAGAACGCGCCAAGATCTCCGGTCGCGACCTCGTGAACCACGATCATCCGCAGGTAATTGAAATCTGGAATCTCGTATTCATGCAATACAACCGCAAAGCAGATGGCAGCCTTGAGCCGCTTCCTGCAAAGGTTATTGACACCGGTATGGGATTCGAACGCCTTTGTATGGCTTTACAAGGAAAAACATCCAACTACGATACAGACGTATTCCAGCCAATGCTGAAAGCTATTGCAGCTATGTCGGGTACAGAATACGGAAAAGATAAGCAGCAGGACATCGCCATGCGTGTAATTGCCGACCATATCCGTACTATTGCATTCTCTATCACAGACGGTCAGTTGCCTTCTAACGCGAAAGCTGGTTATGTGATCCGCCGTATCCTTCGCCGTGCTGTTCGTTACGGATATACTTTCCTCGGACAGAAACAGGCATTTATGTATAAGTTGCTTCCTGTATTGATTGATAATATGGGAGAAGCTTATCCTGAGCTGGTTGCACAAAAGACACTGATTGAAAAAGTAATCAAGGAAGAAGAAGAATCATTCCTCCGCACTTTGGAAACTGGTATCCGTCTATTGGACAAGACAATGGAAGATACCAAAGCCAATGGAAAAACTGAAATCAGCGGTAAAGATGCTTTTACTTTATATGATACATTCGGTTTCCCGCTCGACTTGACAGAGCTGATTCTCCGTGAAAACGGAATGACTGTCAACATTGAAGAGTTCAATGAAGAAATGCAGCAACAGAAACAGCGTGCACGTAATGCCGCCGCCATCGAAACAGGTGACTGGATTGTACTGAAAGAAGGGACTACTGAATTCGTTGGTTACGATTACACTGAATACGAGGCTTCTATCCTTCGTTACCGTCAGATCAAACAAAAGAACCAGACATTGTATCAGATTGTACTCGACTATACTCCGTTCTATGCAGAAAGTGGTGGTCAGGTAGGTGATACAGGTGTATTGGTGAGCGAGTTCGAGACGATTGAAGTGGTCGACACAAAGAAAGAGAATAATCTTCCGATACATATTACCAAAAAGCTACCCGAACATCCGGAAGCTCCGATGATGGCTTGTGTAGATACCGACAAACGTGCTGCCTGCGCAGCCAATCACTCGGCGACCCACTTGCTGGATGCTGCTTTACGTGAAGTATTGGGTGAACACATCGAACAGAAAGGTTCATTGGTTACACCGGATTCATTGCGTTTCGACTTCTCTCACTTCCAGAAAGTGACCGATGAAGAAATCCGTAAAGTTGAACATATCGTCAATGCAAGAATCCGCGCTAATATCCCATTGAAAGAATATCGCAATATTCCTATCGAGGAAGCTAAAGAGTTGGGAGCTATCGCTCTCTTTGGTGAAAAGTATGGCGACAGAGTTCGTGTGATCCAGTTCGGCACTTCTATCGAGTTCTGCGGTGGTACACACGTAGCTGCAACCGGAAATATCGGTATGGTAAAAATCATCTCCGAAAGTTCTGTTGCTGCCGGCGTTCGCCGTATTGAAGCTTATACCGGAGCACGCGTGGAAGAAATGCTGGATACAATACAAGATACACTTAGCGACTTGAAGGCTCTCTTCAACAATGCTCCTGACTTGGGTATTGCAATCCGCAAATATCTGGATGAAAATGCAGGATTGAAGAAGCAGGTGGAAGACTTCATGAAAGAAAAAGAAGCAGCGCTGAAGGAAAGACTGTTGAAGAATATACAAGAAATTCACGGCATCAAAGTGGTTAAGTTCTGTGCTCCGCTACCGGCAGAAGTAGTGAAGAATATCGCTTTCCAACTTCGTGGTGAGATTACAGAAAACTTGTTCTTCGTTGCCGGAAATATAGATAACGGAAAACCGATGCTGACAGTCATGCTTAGCGACAATCTGGTTGCGAGTGGTCTGAAAGCTGGCAATTTAGTGAAAGAAGCTGCCAAACTAATTCAAGGCGGTGGCGGTGGTCAGCCTCACTTTGCAACCGCAGGAGGTAAAAACACTGACGGACTACCGGCAGCTGTTGAAAAAGTACTGGAGCTAGCAGGAATCTAAAAGTAAATGAAAAGGAGTCTAATAAAAAGATAATAGGCTCGTTTTACATAAAGATTTAAAATTAGGCGCAGATTACGCGAATTACACGGATTTTTTATTCTTAAAACCGTGTAATCTACGAAATCCGCGCCTAAATATTACACTAATCGAGGCACCGATAAGCACTGTCCGGCACCGAGGAATATCGACCGGATGTAGAAGTCTATTTGTCTCTCTTAAAAAATATTAAGCCTATAATTTAGGCTTGTCACAGTTTTTTTCTACCTTTGTGACCAGATTAATTATTTTTCTTATCCTTCAAATAAATAAAATAAGTAATCACTAATACCTAAAGAATGATGAGAACACCTGCTTATCTATGCCTGCTGTTAACCTGCATGCTCATTTCTTGTACCCCTACGCAAGAAAAACACGAAATAGATTACACATCTTATGTAAATCCATTTATCGGAACAGACTTCACTGGAAACACTTATCCTGGTGCCCAAGCTCCTTTCGGCATGGTGCAACTTAGCCCGGATAATGGACTCCCCGGATGGGACCGTATCTCTGGTTATTTCTATCCGGATAGTACGATTGCCGGTTTCAGCCACACGCATCTCTCCGGCACTGGAGCGGGAGATTTGTATGACATCTCTTTCATGCCTGTCACTCTTCCCTACAAAGAAGCGGAAGCACCGCTTGGCATCCATTCTAAATTCTCCCACAAGGATGAAAGTGCTCATGCCGGTTATTATCAAGTACGCCTGACTGATTATAACATCAACGTCGAACTGACTGCCACCGAGCGTTGTGGTATCCAACGTTATACGTTTCCGGAAGCCCAATCTGCTATCTTCTTAAATCTGAAGAAAGCCATGAACTGGGATTTTACCAACGATTCTCATATCGAAGTCGTAGACTCCGTCACCATTCAAGGTTACCGTTTCTCCGACGGCTGGGCACGCGATCAACACATCTATTTCCGCACCCGATTCTCCAAGCCTTTTGAGAAAATAGAACTGGACACAACTGCCATCACCAAAGACAATAAACGTATCGGCACCGCTGTTATCGCCCGCTTCGATTTCAATACCCAAAAGGATGAACAGATATTAGTAAACACTGCCATTTCCGGTGTCAGTATGGAAGGAGCAGCCAAAAACCTGCAAGCTGAAGTCCCCGAAAATGACTTCGACAAATACTTGGCGGAAACAAAAGCAAACTGGAACCGCCAGCTCGGAAAGATTGAAATAAAAGGTGATAATGAGAACGATAAAGTGAACTTCTACACCGCTCTCTATCACTCAATGATTGCTCCAACTATTTACAGTGATGTAGACGGAGCTTACTACGGTCCCGATAAGAAAGTACACCAGACCGACGGCTGGGTTAATTATAGCACCTTCTCCCTATGGGATACATACCGTGCCGCCCACCCGCTCTTTACTTATACCGAACCCGAGCGTGTCAACGACATGGTGAAATCCTTCATCGCCTTCTACGAACAGAATGGCCGTCTGCCAGTGTGGAACTTCTACGGAAGTGAAACAGACATGATGATCGGTTATCATGCTGTTCCTGTTATTGTAGACGCCTATCTGAAAGGAATCGGCGACTTCGACGCAAAGAAAGCCTTGGATGCTTGCATAGCAACGGCTAATCTGGATAATTACCGCGGCATCGGACTCTACAAAGAATTAGGATACATACCTTACAACGTAACAGACCACTACAACGCAGAAAACTGGTCGTTATCCAAAACACTGGAATACGCTTTCGATGACTATTGCATTGCCGAAATGGCGAAGAAGATGGGCAAACAAGACATTGCGGACGAATTTTATAAACGTTCTCAAAACTACAAGAATGTATATAACCCCGCTACTTCTTTCATGCAGCCACGTGACGACAAAGGCACCTTTATCAAGGACTTCAAAGCCGATGACTATACGCCACACATCTGCGAAAGCAACGGATGGCAATACTTTTGGTCTGTACAGCATGACATTAACGGACTGATCGACCTTGGAGGAGGTAAAAACCGATTTGCCGAAAAACTGGACAGTATGTTCACCTATCATCCGGCAGCAGATGACGAACTACCTATCTTCAGCACGGGCATGATAGGACAATATGCGCATGGCAATGAACCGAGCCATCATGTTATTTATCTGTTCAATGCTATAGGACACGAAAATCGCACACAAGAATATGTAGCCAAAGTGATGAACGAGCTCTACAAAAACGAACCAGCCGGTCTTTGTGGCAACGAAGATTGCGGACAGATGTCAGCATGGTATGTATTCAGTGCGATGGGATTCTACCCCGTCAATCCCGTCAGTGGAAAATACGAGATAGGTACTCCCCTATTCCCGGAAATGCAATTACATCTGGCGAATGGAAAGACTTTCACCGTACTGGCCCCCAAAGTGAACAAAGAAAATATCTATATCCAATCCATCAAAATAGATGGAAAACCGTATGACAAAACGTATCTTACTCACGAGCAAATCATGAGTGGAGCAACTGTCGAATTCGAAATGAGTAACACCCCTAAAGCAATTGGAGTCATATTCGAAGAAAATAACCCATAAGCCAAACCTGAACAACCAATTGAGAGAATGAACGAAAACTTCGATATAACCTATAAAGCACTATTTCGCCGGTACTATCCCAGCCTGATTTTCTATGCAACCCGTCTGGTGGGAGAAGAAGAAGCAGAGGATGTAGTGCAGGACGTATTTGTAGAATTATGGAAGCGAAAAGACCACATAGAGATAGGCGACCAAATCCAGGCCTTTCTCTATCGTGCCGTTTACACCCGTGCCCTTAACGTCTTGAAACACCGCAGTGTGGAAGAAGGTTATTGTGTTGCCATGGAAGAAATCAACCAAAGACGCGCAGAATTCTATCAACCGGACAACAACGAAGTAATTCGGAGGATCGAAGATAAGGAACTCCGCAAAGAAATTCATGATGCAATTAATGAACTCCCTGACAAATGCAAAGAGGTTTTCAAACTTAGCTATCTACATGATATGAAAAACAAGGAAATAGCCGATATTCTCGGAGTTTCACTCCGCACGGTGGAAGCCCATATGTATAAGGCTTTAAAATACTTGCGTGGCCGACTTGATCCTCTTTGGACGATTCTTTTCTTATTTTTATGGCGATTATAATAAGTGTTTTTGCGTTTTGAATTGTATTACTAATATGAAGGAAAAGAAAATGAGTAATCTGAGTGAAGAAATAATAAACAGATATCTGACAGGACAGTGTTCTGAAGAAGAGCTTATCGAGGTCAATGCCTGGATGAAGGAATCGGAAGAAAATGCCCGCCAGCTCTTTCGTATGGAAGAAATTTATCATTTGGGTAAATTCGACCAGTACACTGATGAACAACGGATACTTCGTGCGGAAAAACAACTCTATAAAAAGCTGGACGAAGAGAAAGGTAAACAGAGCAAAATACTAAGCATGCATCGCTGGATGAAATATGCCGCAGTGATTGCTGTGATGTTGGTCATGGGTGGTGGAGTCGGATATTGGTTCTATCAAAACGGAAACAATCAACAAATGATGGTTGCAGTAGCCAGCGAAGGCATTGTTAAGGAGGTAGTCTTACCGGATGGTAGCAAGGTTTGGCTGAACAATGCAGCAACCTTGAAATATCCACGTGAGTTCTCCGAAAAGGAACGCAATGTCTACCTGGAAGGAGAAGCTTATTTTGAGGTCACCAAAAACCGCCATAAGCCATTCACCGTTCAAAGTGATGCAATACGCGTACGCGTATTGGGAACTACGTTCAATTTAAAATCCGATAAACGTTGCCGAATAGCAGAGGCGACACTTATTGAAGGTGAGATTGAAGTAAAAGGCAATAAGGAAGAGGGGCAGATTATCCTCACTCCGGGACAACGTGCGGAACTGAACAAAAATAATGGACGATTGACCGTGAAACAAGTGGATGCCAAGTTGGATGCTGTTTGGCACGATAATCTGATTCCATTCCAAAAAGCAGATATCTTCACCATCACCAAAGCGCTGGAGCGTTTCTATGATGTGAAAATCATTCTGTCTCCTGACATTCAGACGGGTAAAACTTACTCCGGTGTACTGAAAAGGAAATCGAATATCGAGTCAGTGTTGAAATCATTGCAAAACTCTATACCTATTGATTATAAAATTGTCGGAAACAATATCTTCATTTCTCCCAAATAAGAAGTAAAAGATGAACCGGCTAAAACTTAAAAGCTATTAATACCATGAAATTAAAAACATTCCTAATAGTAGGATGTTTAGGAGGTTTATTCACACTTAGCTCCTGTACAGCCCCCACTAATGTAAAAGACTATAGTGCTTACGTCAACCCTTTCATCGGTACCGGTGGACATGGTCATACCTTCCCCGGAGCGGTAGTTCCCCACGGGATGATTCAGCCCAGTCCGGACACCCGGATCGATGGTTGGGATGCTTGTTCCGGTTATTATTATGCCGACTCTACCATCAATGGCTTCTCACACACCCACGTCAGCGGTACAGGTTGTTGCGACTATGGAGATGTCTTGCTCATGCCAACTGTGGGTAAACAACAATATCGTACAACCGATCCCCAAAGCCAACGCCTAGCATACGCTTCCTCTTTCTCACATAAGAATGAAATCGCAGAACCAGGATATTATTCTGTCTTTCTTGATACTTACCAGGTGAAAGCTGAAATTTCATCCACCAAACGAGGAGCAATCCATCGCTATACTTTTCCCGAAAACGCCGAATCCGGATTTATCATCGACCTGGATTACAGCCTGCAACGACAGACTAACTCCGAGATGGAAATAGAAGTAATAAGCGATACGGAAATCTGTGGACACAAGAAAACAACTTATTGGGCTTTCGACCAATATATCAACTTCTACGCTAAATTTTCCAAGCCATTCTCTTATACGCTCGTTACGGATTCTATCACCATGGACAATGGCAAACGGCTTCCTGTCTGCAAAGCATTATTGCATTTCAACACCAGTAAAGACGAGCAGGTTCTTGTTAAAGTAGGTGTGTCCGCTGTCGATATTGCCGGTGCACGGAAGAACGTTGAATCAGAAATTCCCGGATGGGATTTCGAGAAAGTACGTAAAGACGCACGTACGGCATGGAATGAATATCTTTCCAAAATTGATATTACAACTTCCGATAAAGAAGATAAAGCCATCTTCTACACGGCCCTCTATCATACGGGAATCAGTCCAAATCTGTTCACTGATGCAGACGGACGTTATTTAGGAATGGATCTTGAAGTGCATCAAGGAGACACCCTTAATCCGATATACACTGTATTTTCTTTATGGGATACTTTCCGTGCGCTACATCCGCTAATGACTATCATTGATCCTGATCTGAATAATCACTTTATCAATTCGTTAATTAAGAAGCATCAGGAAGGTGGGATATACCCCATGTGGGACTTGGCTTCCAATTACACCGGCACTATGATTGGTTATCATGCTGTTCCGGTCATCGTGGATGCCTACATGAAAGGGTATCGCAATTTTGATGTCAAAGAGGCTTATAAAGCCTGCCTGCGTGCCGCCGAATATGACACTACCGGCATCAAATGTCCGGATTTGGTATTGCCTCATCTCATGCCTAAAGCAAAATATTATAAGAATGCCATCGGATATATCCCTTGTGACCGCGAAAACGAATCAGTGGCCAAAGCTCTGGAATATGCGTATGATGACTGGTGTATCTCTATCTTTGCAGAAGCAATGAGTGATTTTGAATCCAAAGCAAAGTATGAACGCTTTGCCAAGGCGTACGAATTTTATTTCGACAAATCAATCCGCTTCATGCGTGGACTGGACTCAAAAGGTGAATGGCGTACTCCATTCAATCCGCGTGCATCTACTCACCGCAGCGATGATTATTGTGAAGGAACAGCTTGGCAATGGACTTGGTTTGTGCCGCATGATGTAGAAGGATTAGTCAATCTGATGGGTGGAGAAGATGCTTTTGTCCAGAAACTCGATTCCTTATTCTCGGCCGATTCATCACTTGAAGGTGAGACAACCTCATCAGATATCAGCGGACTTATCGGGCAATATGCACATGGAAACGAACCAAGTCACCATGTGATCCATCTATATAACTACGTTAACCATCCTTGGAGAACTCAAGAGTTGGTGGATAGCGTTTACCGAAGTCAGTATACCAACAGTATAGACGGTCTTTCGGGTAATGAGGACTGCGGTCAGATGTCTGCCTGGTATATACTCAACTCTATGGGATTCTATCAGGTATGTCCCGGCAAGCCGGTATATTCCATCGGACGTCCTGCCTTCGACAAAGCAGTTATCAATCTGCCTGAAGGAAAGACTTTCAGTATTGTAGTAAAGAATAATGGGAAAAAGAATAAATACATTGAAAGTGTATTGCTGAACGGTAAAGCTCTAAACATTCCATTCTTTAACCATCAGGATATTGCGAATGGAGGAACGATGGAAATCAAGATGACCGATCATCCTACGAAATGGGGAGTCCTCTCTCCAGCTCTCTCCTCCAAAGAAGAGGAATGAGTTGGTACTAGCTGTTCAAATTGAATAAAAAAAACAAAACCTTGAAAAATAAATTGGCTCAATTGATTTCTGATTCGATTGAGCCATAAATAATAAATAAGACCATGAAAAAGTATCTCCTATTAGTATGCGCATTAAGTTGTATCGTCTTTGCAAAAGCCAAAGACTGGACGCAGTATGTCAATCCGCTTATGGGTTCTCAATCTAGTTTCGAGTTATCAACAGGTAATACTTATCCGGCCATTGCCCGTCCGTGGGGGATGAATTTCTGGACTCCACAAACAGGAAAGATGGGAGACGGATGGCAATACACTTATACGGCTAATAAGATTCGTGGATTTAAACAAACACATCAACCCAGTCCGTGGATTAATGATTACGGACAATTCTCTATTATGCCTGTAGTAGGCAAACCGGAATTCAATGAAGAGAAGCGTGCCAGTTGGTTTGCCCACAAAGGAGAAACTGCCACTCCTTATTATTATAAAGTATATCTTGCAGAGCATGATGTAGTGACAGAAATGGCTCCAACCGAGCGTGCAGTTCTTTTCCGTTTCACTTTTCCGGAAAACGATCATTCGTATGTTGTAGTGGACGCCTTTGATAAGGGATCGTATATTAAGGTTATTCCGGAAGAAAACAAGATTATCGGTTACACGACTCGCAACAGCGGTGGAGTTCCCGAAAACTTTAAAAATTACTTTATTATTGAATTCGACAAGCCTTTCACATATAAAGCTACGGTAGTCAATGGCAATCTGCAGGAAAATGTTACCGAACAGACAACAGATCATGCCGAAGCCATTATTGGTTTCCAAACACATAAGGGCGAACAAGTACATGCAAGAATTGCTTCTTCTTTCATCAGTTTTGAACAGGCAGCTTTGAATATGAAAGAGTTGGGCAAAGATAATATCGAACAGCTAGCCCAAAAAGGAAAAGAAGCGTGGAACCAAGTATTAGGCAAAATAGAAGTAGAAGGAGGCAATCTCGACCAATATCGCACATTCTATTCTTGTTTATATCGTTCATTGCTCTTCCCACGCAAATTCTACGAACTGGATGCTGCCGGACAACCTGTTCATTACAGTCCTTATAATGGGCAAGTATTACCGGGGTATATGTATACCGACACAGGCTTTTGGGATACTTTCCGTTGCCTATTCCCGTTATTGAACCTAATGTACCCGTCAGTCAACAAGGAAATGCAGGAAGGTCTGATCAATACATATAAAGAGAGCGGTTTCTTCCCGGAATGGGCAAGTCCGGGGCACAGAGGCTGTATGGTTGGTAACAACTCTGCTTCTGTCTTAGTGGATGCTTACATGAAAGGAGTGAAAGTGGACGATATAAAAACATTGTATGAAGGGCTGATTCACGGAACGGAGAATGTACATCCACAAGTATCATCAACAGGACGTCTGGGATATAAATATTACAATAAACTGGGCTACGTGCCTTATGATGTAAAAATCAATGAGAACGCCGCACGCACGTTGGAATATGCATACAATGACTGGTGTATCTACCAACTGGCAAAGGAACTTAAACGTCCGAAAAAAGAGATTAATCTTTTCGCAAAACGTGCCATGAACTACAAGAATCTTTTCGATAAGGAATCTAAGTTAATGCGTGGACGCAACGAAGATGGTACATTCCAATCTCCTTTCTCTCCGCTGAAATGGGGAGATGCTTTTACGGAAGGAAATAGCTGGCACTATACTTGGTCGGTATTCCACGATCCTCAAGGATTGATTGACTTGATGGGTGGAAAAGAGATGTTTATCACCATGATGGATTCTGTTTTTGCCGTACCTCCTATTTTTGATGATAGCTACTACGGCCAAGTGATTCATGAAATCCGTGAAATGACTGTGATGAATATGGGTAACTATGCACATGGCAATCAACCGATTCAGCACATGATTTATTTATATGACTATGCAGGACAACCTTGGAAAGCCCAATACTGGTTGCGTCAAGTAATGGATCGTATGTACTCTCCTACTCCGGACGGCTATTGTGGCGACGAGGACAACGGACAAACTTCTGCCTGGTATGTATTCTCGGCATTAGGTTTCTATCCTGTTTGTCCGGGAACGGATGAATATATTATAGGTGCTCCGTTATTCAAGAAAGCTACACTCCATTTTGAAAATGGCAATAGTTTGGTTATTGATGCTCCGAATAATAGTAAGAAAAAATTTTATGTCAATTCGATGAATGTCAATGGTGCTGATTACACTAAAAATTATCTCCGACACGAAAATTTGCTCAAGGGAGGTACGATCAATGTTGAAATGAGTAATCAACCTAATCAGAATAGAGGAACTAAAGAAGAAGATATGCCCTATTCTTTCTCTAAGCAACAATAATCCTTGCGGGATAATTTAGCCCTAATCTTGGTTTGAGTCTTTCTGTATTGCACCGAAATGAGCCAAATGAACATTTATTGAAACGCAGATTAACGCAGATTTTCGCAGATTATTAGAAGGCTGCGCCATGTTTGAGAACTTTTTTATTCTTTACGAAAATCTGCGTTAATCTGCGTTTCAATACTTATTTGCTAAAATATCAATTGATTCAGCACCGTACGGAAATGAGTAAAATGATACAGGTTTGAATACATAGTGAGAAAAACATCTATCATAGTATCATTCATTTTAATAATCTTCTAATTATCAAAGGAATAAGTATGATAGATAACTTTTAGAAAATGCATCTATCATACTTTTATTGCAAAAAACGGGTATCTATCACACCCATACTATATCTATTTAGTGTAGCATTAGGTGAGAGTATCCATTTAAAGGCATAAGAATGCACACTTTATAGGATGATAACCTGTATTGACAACTTAATAATCTATTGGAAGCGGCTGTCTTTCTATAGTTCACATGTGCAGGCTGTACAGCCCACGTATGTAAACCGTGCAGCCCACACATGCGGACTGTACAGCACACATACGTGGGCTATAAACTTATCGCCATTACATTTACATTATTAAGCCACGATAATCAGATTTATATGGCTCCCTTGTGACAAAAACAAGCTATCTTACACCTATTATGACCCTTATATGGCTATTTTGCACAATGATAGATAACCTGTTTTTACTGGTAAAAGTATGATAGATGCATTTTCTAAAAGCTATCTATCATACTTATTCCTTTGATAATTAAAAGATTATTGAAATAAATGATACTATGATAGATATTTTATTTCACTATGTAGCATTTAATTCAAATATTTAGGAACATGAGCAAACGTTAGACTTAGAAAAGTTAGCGCCTGCCCGTTCTTTGAAAAAGCAATTAAAAAGAGGCTGACTCAAAAACAATCTTGAGACAGCCTCTCGAATACAAACTTTAACCTATATTCTTTTTAGACTCAATACTACTTAAAGACGTATATTTCATAAAGCTCACATCCCCAAGAAGCCAAAAGATCAAATTTCACATACCGTGCAGTTATAGATTCAATGAATTGATAGTAATCGGCATTCTCATCAGCAGTAGCTACTTTTCCTAGATAATTCCATGTGTTTCCATCAGAAGAAACTGATAATTGTACATTTTGAGGAGCATAATAATATATATAATCAAGACCTACTCCAGTGATTGTTTTTTCCTCTCCCATATCGAGTGTAAATGAAATATCTCCATCAGAACATATACCTTCATAGTTACCTTTGGTTTCACCATCAATAAGCGAACCGCCACCATCGTTTTGATAAAAATCACTACTATCTTCCACATCTACAGACCAACCCTGTTTGGCCCATTCTATCCAACCGGAAGGCCGTTTGTAAGATATGTGTTCAAATCCTCTTATATATTTATTTATATTCAAGGTGAAAGAACTTCTTTTCTCATCCTGCACGAAGACCGGATCTTCACATTCAAAAACAGCTGTGATATTTAATGTGTTTGACGAGTCGTCCGATGTACGCAACAAAAAGTCATTAGTAATCTCCCAAGTAATATCTCCTGATGTCTTTTCACCAGCAGGAATTATAATTTCTGCAGGAGTAATACTAATGTCTTTCAGGTATTCGTCATCCACTCCTTCCGTTGTAAGTTTCACCTTTACATCTTTCCGAGCAGGACGATCCAATTGTACACTGAATGTATATAGATTCCGCTCCGTGTCCTTAAATTCTCCGTTGAAATAAGTATGTTCGAATGTAGTTTTATTACCGACTTTTCCTTCCAAGAAACCTGTAGCTACATACGCCTCTTTCTTTATCAAAGCTTTTGCCTCCAAGGTAATAGATGGCATTTTATATCCTTGCACAGTAGCTCTCACTCCTAAATTACAGGTAGCTTCATCGTAATTAGATTGAAAAACATCCATATTTTTTATACCCAAAGTAACACTGGCATCCGTATAGCCTGCCGGAATTATCAATTTGGTATCACTTAACTCAACATCTTCTCCGATTGGCTCAAAAGTAACTATTGCGTCCTCGGGTGAAGCGTTAAAACGAAAGGTGAATATTACGGGTTTATCGAATTCTAATATACCCTCATTATTATAGGTGGCATTCACTGTTATTTCCGAGCCTTCTCCGTCTTCCGCCACAAGAGAAAAATTGTTATCCGGATAGGTAGCCAGACTTGGAGTTTCATCTTCGCCGCATCCAGAAAGGGCTGTCAGCGAACCGACTGCCAATAATAAGAAAAATCTATAAAGTGTTCTCATTTCTACAATTGTTTTTTAATTTATTGCAAATCATCGGGATATTGGTAAGGTGTGGCATCATTGTCTTTGTAGAACACGGTAGGTGCTTGTAACGGAGAACCATACAGAGTTCTCACATCAGACAGACGCCGGAATACATTGCCATAATTTTCCGGCTTCGGTGAAAAGCCCATAAACCATCCAGAACCTTGGTTTATCAGTCTTTGTCCCTGTAAATCGCCACCTGTACCTCTAACAAACTCCATGGATTGACCGGAACATTCTTTGGATGTCAGGTCCCCATACGGAACTTGAGAAGGATCTCTACCATAATCACCAACTACAATATCTATCCAGTTTTTAATAGTTACTCCATCAACAACGGTTGCCTTCGAACTATACATTCTTCTTAATGCATATACTGCTACGATTTTATCAGGCATTGCTTGTTTAGTTTCGTAGCATAAACGTGCCGCAGCCTCCTCACTAGGCTCTGTTAATGCTGGATTATTCGGATCATAAGCACCTTCATATTCGTCATCAAAACATACCCCGTCCAGATTATATGCTTTGCAATACTGAGCTAGTTCTCGTGCAAAGTCTTTGGCACCTTGTTTAGAAAGTTGCGCCACTCCTGTTATATCCCCGTTACTAAGTATTCCTAATACTATTTTAGTTCCACGTTTACGAAGTGGTTGCAAAAATTTCTCATTATTATCTAGCAAATATTGTATGTAAGCATTACATTTTAAATAAGGGCGTTGGGCTTGTGCGTCCCAGTTGATATTGGCAGCAAATGGAGATACTACATCCCACAGCAATTTTCCGTTTTCCAGTTGAAAAGAAAGAGCATTCAGTGGATTTGTACCATCAAAGAAGACAAATGACTTTACTACATCTTCCCCTTTGTAAGTGTTTCCCAACTTTCTCATATCTTTTATCAAATAGATACAATGACCAGCTTTCTCATCTTTTATGGTAATGTCGCTACTTACGTGGGTAAGAGCTATAGGTAAAGCATAGGTTTTATCTTCTTTCAAAGTGCCGTCCGTCTGAATGGTGATGTCAGTCTGAGCAGATTTTGTTTGTGCATCTACAATAAGCTTCCCGTCATTCTTAAAAGAAACCAAGTGCGCAGGATACAATTCAAAATCGGTTTCATGCTCTTTGTTATAAGTATCCAAATAGTCTGCATCAATAATTACTTGAGCAAAAGTACTGGTACTCGCCATTTTACTAAGACTCATTTTTACAGAAGTAGTATAAGTATCTTTGTATAGCTCCACTACGTTAGAGGACAAATTGGACTTTCCGTCACGCAAGTATCCATTGTTTTCATAAATGCCAGTATATGCTGACTCATCTATTGCTTTATTTATGACAAGATCATCATCACAAGAGGTAAGGCAAGTTATGCCGCCTGCAAATATGGCAACCATCAACCCTGTTATCAGATATTTTTGTTTCATAATAATATTCTTTTTAATTAAAAGGATTAATATCTTTGAGGAAGTTCTACAGGAACCCATATCGGATCTTTACTCGCAGTGATATCATTTCCATTACCTGTACGATCTATAACAACCTTTCCAGACCCCTCATTAAATTTCCAGTAGGCTACAAGTCCTTCACTGGCAGGATTTACTTTATAAGGATTATCTGCAATTTGCTCTGCAGTTCTTTCTACGCTCCAAATACGAACCTCTGAAATTTCTCCCGGAAGCCAGCGGGTACCATCAAAAGAACGGCCTATATAGCAATTCTTAGTTAAATTAACCGTACTATTTGCTGACTGGTCTTTATACACCGCCACACCATTCTTGTAATAGATTCGGTTTTTATTGACAGTGTTATACACAACAGCTATGTGTACCCATTCGTCTACCGGAAGTCCAATACCTGGTGCGTGATTTGCTGGAGGAAAACTTCCACCTGGCACAAATGCCTGAAGTTGATCACGTAGACGGTCGCCATCACCGATACGTATAAGGAAATTACCTTCAATTCCAAAAACAGAACTTAGTGCATTATCACGTTTGGCCACCCAGTCATCACTTCGTACCAATGCTTCCACTGTAATAGTAATCATCTTGCTTACATCACTATTCCATTTTATCGGAAAATAGTTTTCTTTAATATTAGCTACAACATTAATAAGAGCAGCGCCTTTGATGATAAAATAAGTAGTACGGGCACTCTCAAGAAGTCCAATTCCAGATACATTTGTGATTGTAACAGGCAACACATAACGTCTTGAGTCGTCCAATTGATTCAAATTAACGAAATTCACTATGATATCATCTCCAGAAATTCCTCCGGGTTGAATCGTAACATTCTTCACAGGAATATCATAAAACTCTTCGGGAAGTGCTGTAGCATTATCTCCATAACTTAGATTGTAGGTAGCCGCTAAAGATGGTTTGGCATCAAAGCTGACTTGGATTTCGTTGTCGACAGGAGCAGCAAGCCGATAAGTAATTTTACGACTGTCAAACAATACATCTTCTTTAATCAGTAAATCTTCTGTTACGGGTACCGAACTTATATAAAGCTTATTGTCATAATGATGTTCATCATTAATATCCGTATCCTTGCAGCTGCTTACCGTAAATGCAGTAAGTGCTATAAATGCTAATTGATAAATATGCAATTTCATATTGTATTTCTATTTATTAGGATTCATTATATGAATAGTTTCACGTACTGTTCCATAAGTATTATTGTAATAATCCTTTTGGATATTGATGATAAAAATACCAGTGCAGGTATAATCTGGTGATGCCTGTACAATCCATTGAGCTGTACCTTGTGCAGCCAATACTTTATTTCCATTTGCATCCCGTGTATCCCAATAACCAATTATCATATCCTTATCTTCCTGTTGAGGAAACTGTGTACAGGCAATAAAACGATCTTTTGGAACAAGATCCGCATTCGTTCCTGCTACGTCTATGCCTGCTTGAATAGCCATAAAAACATTTAATGTCAGATCCTCCATGTTTTTGGAAGAAGCGGTTTTCAGTATCAGATGATTGTATTTATCCAGCATATCCATGTTTTCTGGAGCCAAATACTGCACATAACCGTAAAAAACCAATGTTTTGTCGGTATGCTTAATCCGCCAATCCAACACTCTGCTGAAGAAGTTTTGCTGACGTGCCTTGTATTGTTGTAACACATCTTCTTGCATACCCACCATTGAAAGTCCTGTATAGTCAATTAGGATACCATCATATCCATAATTGTCACATAGAACCAGCATAGCATCCGTACGTTCATTCAGATACCTTTGTGCATCTTCTTCCGTCAATTCGGAATTATCTTTTGCCTTATTGTTCCATTCTTGTTCTAAACTCTCATAATTAATGCAGGAAAGCGTGCGGATATTCTTCTCGCGTATTTTTACCATTTCGGCTTGTGTTTCAGACGAGAGCTTTTCTGGATTATTCAAACAGATAAAATCCACACTGTCCAGTATAGCGGTGAGACGTTCGGTTTGATTGATTGGATTAGTTTCCGGATTGTCAAAAGAGACAAAGACTAACTTATGTTCTCCATCCTTGTAGCGTTTCAGATCTCTGATATAGTCAGCATACAGTTGCGGGTTTTGCTCTTCAAATGTAGGGTAATGGATGTTAATGCTTTCTGGGTCTGTCCAGCCTTCGCATGAGGAATACATCATCCCCCACACCATCAATATTGCTGTAAACAAACTGTTTTTTACTATTCTTTTCATATATATTATCACTTAAAGATTTTAATCACATTATTTTCATCCAAGTTCTCTAAGTACTTGGTAAATAATGTGATTAAAATCTTTAA
>OHEQ01000451.1_pt1 | contig 29340 bp, 19 predicted proteins | sample 1567321 | NCBI WGS metagenome assembly OHEQ01 (sample SAMEA3879598, study PRJEB24766) | human gut metagenome | biome: human-associated habitat; feature: feces | place: USA | collected 1985/1987
AGTAAATGGTAGTCGTTTACTGTTTTGGGTAGGCGGTGTGTTATTCATCGCTTACCCATTATCCATTAAATCATTGCCCTGATCATCTTTTAACTCCTCGCCCTGATCACCTGGATCCTTTGCTATACCACTATCACTTCTACCTCCGTCATCATAGTCGTAGCCACCATAGTCGTAGTCATAATCGTAGTACGTTGTATCATTCCAGCCTCTACTATCGCTGTAGTAATCATCAACACTTCCGCCGATATTATACCTAGAGTATCTGTCAATATTTCCATCACTGAATCCCCGCTCACTACCCTTCTTATTATATGAGAGATTATTCGTCGTAACTGTTTTACTATGTACGGTGTTAGAAACACCATTTTTCAGACCACTAGCTGCATTTGTTATAGTGGCATTGATTGAAGTATTTCCGAAATCTGAAAGATTCCTTAAAACTGAAACCATCAGATCTACAATCACATACAAAACTGCCATCACTATTAATAAGAAGAAATAGATACTAATTGGACTATTACCTATCGCTTTTACAGCAAGCAAACCTAAAAGTATTACAAATGAACAAAGCATAAGAATCACTGAAACTTTTGCGTATCCTAAAGCTGGATTCTTAAATGACTTGCCAGTAAATAATTTTAGTAGTACCAATACTAACAGCAACAAATAAAATATTGGAATCACCCAATTCATAGCAGCGATCAAGAGAGAAAACAGTAATATTGTCACATCAAACACTATAAGATTCAACCATCCGTATTCATCAAGAATATATGTAACTATATCCATATCTGTTCCGATATAGCTTTCATAATCATTTACAAAAACACTACACAGTACATTCTGTAATGGCATCTCTTCGTAATTGATAGTAAATGGATACATCCAATGTGAATAGTCGGAGACTCGTTGTGTTAAAGCAATCATAGCTCGCATAGCCACCACTTTTATCATCACATCATCTGAAAGTGTACCGATTTCATCTGACTGGTCATAAACAAACTTCTTTGTCTGATAGTTAACATAAGAAACTAATGAATCTAACCTTTCTGTATTTGGATCCCAGTGTTCATCATAATATCCTAAATCCTGCATCGTCTGTGCCCAAAGAGTTTTCTTCATTGCCTTGGTTGGATTGTAAAGCCACTCTGCTAACCCTAACCAATCAACATTGTCACCAAATTCATCGACTAATTGCTGAGACACTTGATTACCTTCTATCAGAAAAGTACTTACTTCCTCATCTGTCCAATCTGCATCTGATACTGGTGTCACAAAACCATATTTCCCCGGAGTAACAAAAGGTTTACTATTTACATAGCTGTATAATAAATAATTATCCTTTAACTCACCATTAGCGTAAGAAGATGTTTTTCTTGGAATATTATAAATTACGGAAAGTTTATTTATTTTTTCAATCAAACCATCTACAATATTATAGAAAGGTACATAATAATCTACATTATTTGATACTGTCTTTGTTGCCTTTAGCTTGTATGAAAAATCTGAAGATACTTTTCCTGAAATATCCAAGGTATCAAACAATATATCTGTATTAACACAAATCTCATCATTCTTTGCGTATACACCAGCTTTTTCGTTTATTGTTACAAAGTTACCTCCTATCAAATTATCCTGTGTTGCACCCAAACTATCTGCAAAAAGCTTACGTTCCCTTCCCTGTACCTTGTATAGTGTTATAGAAGTGGATGCAAGATTTCTTACACCATCATTAGTTAAACTCTCACCATTGGAAACACTTAATGCATATCTTTCAGCATCTATACCGAGTATCTCATAGGAAATATTCTGAGCAACATTATTCGTGAATAAATTGAATATTGCTGGCAGTACCGAAGGCATAACTGCAACGTATGCATACATAAAAATTGCAAAAACTGTGGTAGTTACTGCTGCCTGAAATAAATCAATCCTTACTTTACTAAAGTAAAAGAGTAATACTACTAGCACAATAAAGAAAAAGAAAATAAGATTTTCGTCAATCACGTTAAGTATCTTCCCTACTAGAGGATTATCGTAGATACTTTTTATACCTATTACTCCTGACATATTAGATAGCTTATTAAAAATAACTTTACTTTGTGCCAAAAGACTTTTATGCTTTCTGGCTGCTGAGTTCGATGTATAAGTATCATATTTTAAAAGCATATCATTATGATAGCCTGCAGAATTATTTGTTCCATTTAACCCTGCAATCTACCATGTATGCATCATTCAAATGCTTCATATTTTTCAATGAAAGCGTTGATGGATCCACCGCTAAGGATGAAAACATATTATTTGCAATAGCTTTAGCAATCATTTTCGATGTATCGCTGCTGGCAGAGTATGGAAAAATACTTATGCCATCAACTGTGATCGTTGTATTTATAAGAAATGGTGCATAACTATAGTAAGCGCTTGACTTGCTACTCCAAGCTGATTGCTCCGATCCGAATATTAACCGTCTTGTTTTAAAAACTGTAATGGAATCATCACCAAAATTACTGAGAAATGTACTCTTCATTTTAGGCATCGTCAAAGGACCTTGTGTTTCTATTTCGTCTTTTGAAATCGTCTTTGCTGCAACAAAAGATGAATACGATCCTGAACTATCTGCTATGCCAAAAATCAAATACTTTCCTATATCAGATTTACTAGCAAGTTTGAATTGTCCTGTGTTTTTAAGCACACTTGGGTAACTATTCATAAACGCCACTGTGAACGGATTGTACGCTGAACCACTGTAATAAATCGGATTTGCTGCCGCAGGTAGTACAACTGTATCATCCTCCAAAACAACATCGCCAAATGCATTTAAGTACAAGTACAGTGTGTCAGCATCTTTTAATGATTTTGCCCATGTACTCGTATTAAGTATATTTGTCATTAAAGCTGTTGTCATATTATCTATAGCTCTTGAATACTCTGCGCCGTAAAGTACCACTGGAGATGAAAAGGCATTCTCATCTGTAATTGAATCATGTGCATAAACGATATTACCACCTGTGCTACCTATGTTAGAAACTTCAGTTGAGAAACCGTCTGTCACTTTTGCACTTACTTTGAAATAATCTGCAATTTTTTCTAAAACACCTGTATCGGATACCTTCGTTCCTGTGCCTGTTCCAGTTCCAGTTCCTGCGCCTGTACTTGTTCCTGGCACTGGATCAAGCAGTAAATCTCCTGTTCCAGTTCCTGTTCCTGTGTCTTGTGGAATATCTGGACTTAAAACTTGATTGGAGTCATCAGAATTGAATACACCAGTTCCTGTACTTGTACCTGTGCCTGTACCCGTTTCTGTACCTGTGCCTGTACCAGTACCTGTACCAGTTCCTGTGCCTGTTACTGGATCAGGTAGTAAACCACCTGCCCCATTCGTCCCTGATACTCTTGACGTTTCACCACTTGTTAAATTTGTTATATTGTTATCTATCACAAAATTAACATCCACGTTAGATCCATATTCACTCATATCAAATGATTTACTGTTACCGTTAAAATTTATTACAAATGAAGTATTATTTTCATCTTTCTGTTTACCATCCTGAGAGTATAACCAGTCAGACCCGTCATTCTGTAGTTCACCAAGTATTGTGCACAATGCTCCAACATTACCACTCTGTATATCGTCTATAAAACACTGTAATGTCTCTATTGTTGCTGGGCCTACAGGATCACCAACACTGTTCAAATCTCTCTTGTATAATGGTTTTTTATAGCTTTTCGTTTCATTGTATAGCAACAGTAAATCACTAGCTGTATCTGTGTCAGCTAATGCACTTAACGCCTGCGTAAACTCTGTACAGCCCGTGTGACTTACAAATGGTGTGTATACTGCGCTTGCTGAGAATATTGCCAGGTATGCCATACTTAACTGTGGCGTTGTTGCAACCTGAAGTACACCGTTTGTCACATCCGTATCTGCAAAATTCTCTATAAAAGTTTTTGTAGTGTCAACTATAATCTCATCATCAGATTTTTGAGATTTAGCTGTTGACGCCGCATGAAATATATTTTCATAATCGGCATTAGCTTTTAAAGAATCAATCATCTGTACTATAGATGAAGAAATACTTGTATTAAACGCATTATTTGATTCCCAGTTACTTATCTGTTTTGTTGAATCACTTATCTCCGTAAAAGAATCTGATAAAGCAACTAAATCAACTTGGTATTTACTTATTAAATTCTCCAGACTATACCCTTTCATTGAGTCTAAATAGCTTGTGTAAAAAGTATTTAGATCATTCACAAAATTATTATTCACATAGCTATTTAATTCATCATAGTCGTATTTTGTCGAACCTTTATTAAGTCGCATGTATAGTATTTCATCTGACGTTATTGTGTATGATGTATTAAATTTCTTATACATCCCATGTAACTTTTTTGCGTATACTTTTAATTCTTTATCAGCTATATCTAATTTTTGTGCACCTTTATTCTTGTATAGAAAATTGTAATAACTTGTGTATTCTATCACTACTGCCAGACTCTGAAATTCTGACTTAATTGATGCACCTGCTACTGACTCTGTTGAAAGTTGCACCAACTTATCTTCAGTTGCAGTAACAAATGTGTTCTTTGTACTCGTTAGGGCTGCCGCCTCAACTTTTTGCGTACTCCCTAAACTGCAAAGCAGGAGTGCTAAACTTAGCACTCCTGCGATAAACCCATGTCTCTGCATAATCTTCTTGCCTCTTCATTCTATACTTACTTTCCTGTTTGTATAGTGGCACCACCTTTATCGTTGGTGCCATCATTGGTTGAATTCTTCTCGTTTTTTGGTGTAAAGTAACTGTGCTCATCAGAGTTAGTCTTCTTGGAAATAAATACATGCACATAGAAGCCGCTGTCTGTAAATCCTAACTCATCTGCTTTTATTGTGTAAGCACCACTGTACGTCTGTGTCTTATTTACAATCACGGAATACGTTAAATTCTTAGCTCTAGCATCTGCTATACTTGAAGCCATTGATTGTAGTTTCTCGCTGCCCAACGATATCCCTGTCTTGTTACCATCTTTAAATTTTATTTGGAAACTATCACCTTCACCATTGTATACCAAACTTGTGTAAGTGACCGTATCCTTTTTCCCATCTCCATAGGTAAAAGATTTCTTACCATCACTTGTAATGGTGTAATTTGCTGCAACTGCTGCCATACAATCAATAGGCGCACTCAAATTAGCATCTATTGCCTTACCAATAGCCGTTTTCATATCCGTACTATTATCCGTTGTATTCCTAAGCATAGAAGCATAAACCTTTTTCACTACAGATTGCTTAAAATCACCATACTTTGACCCATCTGCATTGTACGCAAAAGTGTATGAGCTTCCAGTATTCATTGCCCTATCTACTAATTTTGACAGGTTAGTATCTGCAAAATTCTGTGTTACCACACCTAATGCTTCAACTACTGTTCCGTATGCTTGCCACAACGTGCCATTGAAACCCATGGAAAATGCGAATATAATCATAATATTAGAAAGTGAAGATTTTAACAAGTAGGTAGTCACAGTATCTGTTTCAGCGTAATTACCTTTATGCTTTGCATCGGTAGAGTACAGCGAGTACGCTTTAACATTTGGAAATAAAGAGAAAAAGAAACTGATAAAAGCATCTAACCCTGTTCCGTATTTGGCATTGTAAAGATCGGAAAAGGCTGCCTTCATACCAAACATTTTCTGATTCTTTCCAGCACTTTTTATCTCATCAATATTATCCCAAAAATTCTTTCCAGAAAGATAAAGCAGATTCAACATAACCTGTATACCTACTGAAAAAATACCGATTAAACTGAATGCAGAGATTACCCAACTCATTATTTTTCCAAGCCAATTCATTTTTGTGAAAACTTCCCAGTTTCCGGAAAATGCATCTGTCACAAAAATATCTGTTAATTTATGACTTGAGTAACCATCTGATGCAGTAGCAATACCTGGCATTACAAGCATTAACATTGTCAATGTTATTAAGCTGATAGCCACAATATTGTAAAATTGTATTATTTTTTTATTTTGTTCTCGTAGCCAGTCATTACTGGCTACATCTACATACATTGTATTCATCATTTTTTCCTCCTAAATAAAATTTGCACAGACTGCTATTAAAAATAAGCACACAACTGTAGTAACTGTGCACCTTCCTAACTGTGGTGGCGCATCCAGACTGTAAATACTAAGTGATAGTATTTTTATAAAATCTATCCCCTCATTTTTTCCAGTAATCCTTGATTGCCTTGCCAATGTCTCGAATAGTACTGTCACTGTTCCCTTTGTTATTCCAAGATAAACAGCCCAGCTAACTATCATCAGGTATGACGCTATAACAATTATTATCATAGCTACTAAGGTCTTAAAATCTGCCCGCCACTCCTGCTTAAAATCTGAATTAAAATCTTCTTTCTCCAACTCAAAAGTTGCTGTATTCTCAAAACCACTCTGACTTAAATTAAATGAAGTCTTTTTTGTATCATCAAAATTCAAATCTTCAGTAAAGAAAGGAATCTGCTGTCCTGAAAGCACACGTTCTGATGCAGTGTTGCATACCTTGTAAACGTTACCATCCGATGAAATAGGTCGTACTAGTAATGAATCATTAAACTTCACAGCAAATATCACGTATCTTGCTGTTGTTGATGCACTGACTTTCTTTGTACTTTTCTTAGTACGTTTTATAATCTGAACATCATTATCACTTCCTAAAATCACACAGTACTCGCCTACTGGAGTCTTCTTGGCGTATTTAGTTCCGAGTGTACATGTCTTCACGTAGTTTGCTAACGGCACATCAATTCCATCACACTCTATTGGAAATGCTGAAAAAATTGAGTCAAAAGCTTTCTTAGCATTTGATGCTCCTCTGACAGCAATCGAAGCTGCAGTTGAATTGCTGATAGGGTATGAACACCAAACACCATCATTCTTCACCCATCTTGTATCGTCTACATAAAGAATAGTTCCATCTTCCAGATTACCAATATTTGTTGCCTTTGCATTTTGAGCAAGTATTGAGTCAATTATACCATCAATAATACCTGAATAGTAAATGGTTGACTGATTCAATAGGTACGCTGTTCTTCCAGTGCCTATCTCCCAAGTATCACTACCAGCTGATTTATAAACATAATAATCACCTGCTGGCAGATAAACTGTTGGTACAGCCTTTACAGTTGCGCTTCTACTATTTAGACTCTCATAGCTACCATTCTTTGCACGGTAAATGGAAAGACCACCTTGATAGAACAGTCCTATCTTTTCATTTCTGGATTGTGCACTTAATGCATCTGATGCGCAGTCCCATAATTTAAAGATACTTGTCCCGTACTCTGAATTCAGTTCCGTTTTTAGCCACGGATCATTATCTGCTACAGCACTTGTTATACCAAAATTGGAATAAAATCCATTAAGAACATCTTTCTTCCATGATGACGAACTATTTGATTTTACATATTCCACAGTGTAGTTATTATCTGATTTCTTGAGTTTGAACTCAACTGCTTTATCAAAAACATCATCGTAAATCGGCACCAGAGCTATGTATTGTCTTGTCTCGTCGTTTACGGTTCTGTTCGTAATACCAACATACATATACTCCTTTACAACACCATTCTCTTTATGCGTCACAACCGATCCTGTTAATGGAGATTCACTGTCTGGAGCAACCCTGTCTTTAGTTTTCATATAACTAAGTTTTTTATCGCCATCTGCATTGTATTCCAAACGCCTACTGTCATTTACCAGATTTCGATAAAGAACTTGCCAACCTTCAAGGTAGAATTCATCTCCAAATCTGACATTATTGTCTGTTTTGTATTTTGATGAAAATTGTATACTACACTCTCTCGTTCTTGCTGCAAATTCTTTTACTGTGGTAAAATCCTGACTACTCTTTGTCAGTCCTGTAAAATTCTTGTAGTATTTGGTCAGAAAATTACTTGTTGAATTACTAAAGTATTTTTTGTAAGCGCTTGGAACTTTAAAACCACTCTCAATCAAAAGATCTGAAACCTTCTCAAGACTATTTGATCCGCTGTACTCGTCTTTCACATCCTCTGGTAAAAGCACAGAAACTTTTGGAACCATATAACCACATTTTATAAATTGAGTTCCTGACTGGTTAAAAAGCATGGTTGTCAATCCCTGTGACATTGCTAAATTAGAATCCCACCAGGCTCTCAATGCTGTTCCGTCTGCAGGTGCTGTGTAAAGATTGGTGAAAACATCATTCCATGTTGCAGTTCCGGAAACACTCTCACTTGGGAGAATTGCACTGGAATTAAAATCATCCAAATCCGGTACTGCGTAAACCCAGTCCACTACCACTACATATGGTTTCTTCTTATCTGTAGGTTTAAACTTCTTGTAGTAAATTCTGTATATTGTATTCATACCATTTGCTATCTGATTTACATTGTAATAGTATTCCGGATTACTAACTGTACTGATATCTTTATCGAGTTCAAAACTATCTATTTCACCATTGTTACTTGTTTGTACATCAGCGACAAGATATTCTGTTTTTCCTATCAGTGAACCACTCGATCCAAAAAGATTTGCATCGTAAACTGTGGCATCTGAAGCTATTTTCTGTGTATTCACAGAACCTGAGTAAAACTTTATAACGGACATACCAAGTAATGAAGATATCACATCAAAATTGTAGTATGCCTCACCGTCTGTACTCACAACTAACAAGTTCTCATTAACAAAAACCTGATTGCCTACTAAAGCATATTTTGTTGATGGTAACAAACAAGCCATTGCCCCTGTGCCTGCATTTACTAAAACTTTATCTTCGATAAAATCTATCTTATCACCAAAACACTGTTCCAGTATAGACTTAGAAATCATTCTAATTTCTTTACCATCTTTTATTTTCATCACGCCTGTTATTTTGTAAGCACTGGCATCCTTTACTGTTGCAGAGATTCTGTCATCAACCATCTGTACAGCTCTGGTTGAGTTTGTAGCTACTATAGTCAGTGTCATTCGGTAAACATCTGTATTGTTGACTTGCTCTTTCTTTATCGAAACTATTTCAGGATTAGATTCGACTAGCCCGGATGACATAGAATCAAATAATTTAGAAACTTCAACACCGTCGTATTTGTAAGAGTTTACCGTATCGAAATCTTTAACAACTGTGTAGCTTTTTGTCTTACTTGAAGCTGAGACTCCTACCAAAGCGTGTAGCTTTTGTACTGCGTACTTCACAGTGTAATCAATTCCATTCGGTTTATTACTACTTACATTAACAGCATTCTCTGTTACACTAACCGTATCTAAAACATAGTTTGTCCCCTCATTAGGAATCGTTAGTGTGAATGATCCCTTGCTAAATCCTTTCTCTTGCCAAAAAGCCTCACCGTCTGTCAGCTGAATTATACTGAAATCGTATCTTGCATCTTTATTGACTGCTCTATAAATTATTGGAAGTAAGTCTTTCCATCTCACTGTCTCGAAAAAGCCAATACTATCGTAATCTTCAAAATTAAGAACACCCTTTGCTATAAGAAACTCCACGGTATTGTATTCATCCTCTGTAAGTTCGCTTAGGTACTCTATACCGTACTTGTAAGCAACTATATCTGCCTCTGTCGCAGTGACATTCTTCTCAGTATTCTTTAAAAAAGTCTCCACGATACATAACGCATCTATCAGTGTCATATCTTCTTCTACAAAATAGTTTGGCTGTTTTGATTCAATTTTTATAGAACCGTCATCTTCTGTACTGTAAACGTATGAAGCTCCCCAACACCATTGACTATCCTTTGTATTCATGGAAAGTCCAGGATTACCGTATTCCAAATCAGGTACAGCGCCTGCCCAACCTTCTGAAGCATTCCAAATAGCAGTTCCTGTCAAATTTATTGATGTTAAAGCATCCTCGGTTAAATCTGATTTGAGTATCAATCCTTTCTCTATTGCTTCTTTTAAATAGTTTTCATAGACATTACCTGTTGTGTAAACATCATACTGAACTTTCTTATCTCCCACGTTCACTGATCCGTAAATTAAAGGTCTTCCTGCTTCGCTTCCGTAAAGTCCCCTATAAAGCATTGTGACTAAATCTGACTTGTCAGCCTTATTCGCACCTTTTATCCAGTCATATGAATCATCCGGGCGAATCACCTTTATACCGCTCGATGTAAGTCCAAGAGAGAAAGGTCGTTCTAAACTATCATTCTCTATCAGCCAGGATCTTGCCTGAAAGTATTCCTGTTGACTTTCATCACTTGGAGTATCAGCTTCTGTATAGTATCGATTTCCTTTCTTCAGCTCGTGATCGTATGTTACATCCTTTGCGTTCCCTAAATCAATGCCACTAAATTTCCACAGTACATTAAAATCATCACTGCTTAATTTAAAATCTACAACATCTGATTCATTATTTATACTATTTGCAAAGCACACATAGTTTTCTTCTTCCTCCACTACTACGGTGTCTTCTGTATCTTCGTCTGTGTCTTCTGTATCTTCGGTGTCTTCTGTATCTCCACTGTCTTCTGTGCCTTCGTCTACTTTTTCTGTACCGTCTGTGTTGTAAATTGCCCCGTGTACCATCACTCCAGTACTGAAAGTAAGAAGTAGAATTAATGGAGTAACTACACTTATTCTTTTCGTTTTTCTCACCACCTATCACAATACAAGTTTTTGAACACGTATTAATACTGGCATATCAGGAAAAGCTATCCTAAAATCTTTTTCCTCTTGGATTCTTTCTATTTTGTATGGTAAAAATTCTTTGCTCTTTAGTACTCTGTTTAAAGAGTATATTGACACACTATTTACCTGTATTATTACTTCCAAACACTCTTCACCTGTCTGTAATCGTTTACTAATCGTTTGATTATCGAGTTCTTTGTAAATCATAGCAAGTAAGTAATCTTTTAGTCTTTCGTCTTTCTGAATTCGTACCTGCTCTTCAATTTCTTTACGCTTTGCATACTTCTTTTTATAGTATCTTGTATTATGCCAGCTACTCAACACTCCTGCGTATATTTTCATAGATGGTGAAAGCTTACGCAAGTTTATCGGTTCGCTAACGTCTAACTCTTTTCGCACAAAGTATTGCATTTATTCACCATCCTTTCTTTCTAATTAAAATTGTGTCAGTTTTGCTAAATTTAAAGGTTGTAAACCATTTCCATCGCTATCGGATACTTTTGTATCTTCTAACTCCATTCTTAAAAATTTAGCTGTTTCTTTTGCTCTTGACGCCTGGTAAACTGAATCAGCGTATACATCTTTTGTCTGTTTATTCTGTACAGCCATACGCATTTTGTAAAGCGCCAATTCAACTTCACTTGTTGTTGATCTATTCGATAATTTCTCTAAAGCCTTCAGACACTTATCAATTGTTGCCTCAGTCAATACTTCCTTGACTACTGACTGACTGTAATCACTTAAATCTGTATCAACACCTTTTAAATGAAACAGCGCATTCAGCATTAACTCATTCATTCTATTTTGTATTACGGTAGCCTCTAACGACTCTGCCAGTTTTTTACTCAGGTTAGCAAAGCTTTTCAAATCTGTATCCTGCATTGTAAGAAGCAGAGCGCATAACTCTTCCTCATCCACATCTTGTACAAAATCCTTGTACTCTTCGGCTGTTATATTATTGTCAAGTACAAATCTTGTATTGTTAATAAGATTTCTTGGAACTCCCCTTGAATGTCTTATTATTAAATTTGTAGTTTTCACAGGTAATTTATCACCCGCAATACTACCTACCAAGATTCTTGACTCATTGTATGTCAGTTTGGAAAATCTGTATCGCAAAGCCCTACTTACTAACTCCGGAATCACGTCGTACAGCTTTGTTGTACACATAATTATAAATACATTACTTGGCATTCTATCTATTTCTTCCAGAAATGCTGTCTGTGCGCCTTTTAAATCCTTTAAAACATGAACTTCCTCAAAGATATAAACCTGCGGCTCACTCCCTGACTTCAGAACAAAAACATCCTTTATCAGATTAGTTACATCTTCTTTATTCAGAAAAGTACCAAAGTTAACTATTTTAACATTTGGCGAACTACCTGTTGTCTTAAAAGCTTTTAAGTTATTCTTGCATGATTCACATTCACAGCAAGGATCAGCACCATTAGGATTTTCACAGGTCAATCTCATAGCCACCAGTTTTGCTGTGGTACTTTTTCCTGTTCCAAAAGTACCTTCGAAAATATTAAATTGGGTAAAAGTCTGATTCTCTAACTGACGTGTCAATAACCCCTTGATTCTGTTATTACCTATCACATTTTTAAAACTAATCAAATTTTTTGTCAAAATAGTACTCCTCCTGATAGCACAAAAAGGGTGCTGTATTTTCATACAGCACCCAATTATTCATTACCTAATCTTAGGCAATTTCTGCATTCATTGTATCAACTAATGACTGCACATCTGCAAGTGAACGGCTATCTTCAAAGTCAAGTTCTCTTGCTGCGTATGCTTTAAGGTATGTCTCAGAGGACATGGTGGTATTAACACCAGAACTCTTTCCACCCTTCTTAGCGCCTGAAATAGCACTAACTGCTTTAGCAAACATATCTGCACCAAGTCCGGAAGCTTTAACAATAGCCTCGAATCTTGGATCATTCATAGGTCCCTGCGGATCGCTAAGTTTGTTGTAAGCGAATGAGTATTTGTATCCGCCTGTCTTTGTGTTAGGCTCTTTCTTAACAACTGGGATTCTGACATTTGTAACTTTCTCGCCATCGTAGAAGTTGTTAATATCGATAGGAGCACCTTCGTTAAACCAGCAGGAGGATGCGATACTATCACCATTCATTGTGAATTTAGCTTTCTCTGTATCGCTCATAGGAGCTTTCTTCTCCGGAGTTCTGTTAAGGTAGGAAACGTATGCTTTCTCTACATTAAGGTTCAGAATTCCTTTATTCTCCTCAGTCAGATCCTGTGTGCTAATTGTATCGAATGTTTTCAGAGGGAAGTAGTTACCCGGTACTAACAGGGATTTTCTCTTCTCCGGTTTGATAGCATCTCTATGTAATGTAGCACCCTCTTTGTTGGTAGAGAATGAATGCACTACGGTTAAAGTGCCAGCACCGTTACCTAACAGCTCTTCGCTCTCACGAATATGATCTGCAAAGTTGTAAGCAAGGTACAGCAGTGCAGCATTGTAATCAAGCACATGTGTAACTAATGTCTTATCCTCAAGATCGTATTTATCAGCAGAAGCTCTACCGATAGAGGTTAACGGTAAATCTGTTCCGGCTGGGATTGTGAAAATAATACCTTTTGCTTTTCCCGGTTTTGTGTTCTTGAAGCTGAAAGCTGCCTCTTTCAGTAAGTACTTGGAAGCTACACGACCCTCTCCACTATTGTATTTGTCAATCACTGCCTGATCTGTAACTGTTGGATCAAGAATCGGTTTGTTATTCTCATCAAGCTTATTTGTGGAAACAACGCTTAATCTGATCGTATCGTCGGATGGTGTGATAAAAGAAATCAGACGTCCGTAAATAAAGTTATTTCTTGTAACCTCTGCCGGCGCGTTTACTGATCCCTCTACACTCTTGTCAATCTTCTCACGGATATTGTTATAGAATGCAATCTTCTGCTCTTTCTCGATATCTTTTTCAGATTTCTCTTTTGCACCCTCATCGTTGTCAACATCGAATCCTTTTGCTTTCTCTACTTCTGTTCCCTTTCCTGTAGAACCCGCTACCTTCTCAATCTCAGCGTTAAGATCTCCCATATCAAGTCCTGCTAAAGCTTTGTCTAAATCTAAATCTGCCATCTGTTGTTCCTCCTCATGAAACTTTAAAATTTTTGTTGTGGCAAGTACTGTTCCTGTTTCAGTACCTTGCAGTATCATTTTGCTAAGAGTGTTCTTTTCTCTATCCCAAAGGCAAACCATCTCGCCATCTGACGAATAGACCCTAGCTGCATCTTTTACGGATTTACCATCTGCGGTTGCAATCCAAATTGGATTATCAATCACAACTGCACCATGCACTGTCATGTCCTCTTCTTTTTTACTCAAAGGGATTACTTCTTTATTGTCAACAACCTTAAGACTTGTTGGCAACGCTCCACTCTCTTGGAGACTAATTAATGTGTTCATTATCTTATCTCCTTTTTACATTTTTATATAGTCAGGTGATTTTTAAACCTTGGTCAATTAAACCCAAGGTATCCACCGAGCTAACTTATTATTTTTATACAGTCACTGCCTAGTAATGACTGCGCGTACTTAAAAATCTTGCACTCATCATGACCGCTTATTGTGCGTATATTTACATCGTAAACATCCTCATGATCTAGCTGCATAGTTCTATTGTATGTAAATGTCTCTATATCACAGTGTCTACTGTTTATAGCCACGTAGCCTGTGTACCCACCAGCCTCAAGCTTACTCATATTATCTTCAGTCTTATACCACCCATTAGCACTTGTAAAAATCACTGAAATCTCAGTATTGACCATACTATGCATAACTGTTACATCAACTGACGACTTTATTCTTGATCCATTCAATAGCTCCACCAGTGAAAGCTCTCCATTAGAACTAGTACTAACTTCCACAAGCTCTCCAGGCTTCAGATCACCTGTGTAAACACCTTTGCTAATAGCACTGACTATAGTCGGCATATCTTCCTGCACACTATTTGAAACATCAATCACAGTGCTGCTACCACCTATTCGCACACCAATTGGGCGAATCACATTAATTCCAACGTAAGCAGCACTCCGAATACAATTTAAGTACGCATCTCCTAATCCTCTAAGTATTTGTACATGAATACTCATACTGTCTACTCACTTTCTATTATTTTTGTTACATCATTTGTGTACTCTTTCTGCAATTTGAAAGCCAAAGCGTAACTATCTGCCTTTCGTTTCAAATCATTAGTGTCTTCGATACTATCTAAATCGCTAGCGTACTCCCATTCTATCAATGGTTTCTTCCCAGATAGCACATCATCAAAACCCTGTAAAAGGTCTGTTCGTAATTGTGACACATTAACTACCTGTCTTGACAAATTAAAATTCTCTGTATCCACCACTAACTCTAATTGCACATTCTTTCTGTTATTAATCAGGAAATTAGCGGCATCTTTGTAAAAGTAGTGTAGTACTTTCATTGCTGATTTTCGTTTACTTGTCTTACCATTTAAGAAATAGAGCGTCTCTACGTAATCATGTAAAGATCGCCCGTACAGTCCGTAAACTACATTTAGATGAATCTGACTTTTTACGTATTCAGAAAATTTAATTCTTATAGAACCCTCCACACTATGAATTGCAGTATAATCATCAATACTTCCGACAGCAGAAAGAGCCACAAATTGTGCTATTCTCTCATAACGCAATTCCATATCAAAAACCTCTTGTAAATGCATCAAGATCTACACACTTAGATCTGACACTCTTTGCTCTACTTTCCAAGTTCTTATCAGCAGCGTATGCACCTGTTTTAAGAACTTGTGCTTTGTTTTTAAGTAACATCTTGTCATTATCGGTCAAAGATTCAACTCTCTTCCCAATACAACGTACAGCTGTTTTAGCCCCGTACAAATTCATAAATTTTGCAAGAGCATCCTTATCAACTTCTGAACACTTTGTTGGTTCTAAAGTAACATCTTCAGGTTTCTCAGCTGGGTAAATCAATTCAATTCTTTTATCTACATCCTTCAGTTCTTCCTCAGTAAAAATACCGATTTTCTGACAGAAAACTCTGACTGTTTCTGGGTTAGCACCAATTATCCTTTGCCTTAAATTAGCAGGACCACCGCACGCTTTGCACCAAAGTTGGTATAGTGTATATCCGCTGACACCTTTTTTAAGCTTCATAGCCGGTATCGCATCACTACTGCAACCACAAAAAACTTTGTATGCCGAAACTGTATTGTATGGAACCTTTATACCTTTTTTAATAGCAGTGCTAAAATTATTTTGATCAACATCAGTCATTGTAGAGTTAGTTGTCCTAAAAACTACGTTATTACGTATTGAATGACACAAATCTCTATCATTACCAACTATCTCCACACCTCTTACAAATTTCTCAAAATTTTCTGCAACAGCCCACTCTATCAAATCATCTGCTTCGTACCTATCGTACTTCTCACACTTTATTCCGCAGTGTTGCAGACCTTCGTATAGTGTCTCTATCTGACTGTAAACTTCTGGATGCTTTTCTCTTCCGCTTTTGTATTTGCTGTAAATCTCATTTCTGAAAGATGGACTGTCAAAACATGGCACCACCCAATCATAACTCGCAACGGCTAAAGCTATCCTGTTCAGCACATATTGTATTCCACCTACAGGATAACCAAACCATTCGGTGCCTGTGTAATTTCCAGCGTAGACCATTGCCGATACATCAAAAACATGCAAAACATTCATTACACAAGCACCTCCCCAACTGGAAGTATACTATTCAGCATACACAGCACATCATTATCCAGAATACTATTCACTTCGTCGTAAACCTCCTGATCCACGTAAAACTTGTTTGGTGACAGTATCGTATTAGCTATCGCTTCCTGTAATAGAGCCAATTGACACCCATTCAACCCACAAATTCCAAGTCTTACCATTGACTTTCCAACTTCATTCAAATTTGTACTACATCCTAAAGTTTTAGCAATCTTCTTCTGACTAAGCATACTGCACCGATCGTATATCCTGTTCAACAGATCTCTGTCCTCATCTGGTAAATTAAAGAAATTAAACCCAGTTGGTAGTAACTCTCTAAGTCCCGCTGATGGCATCACACTATCTGTTACTGCTTTACTTCCATTCGTCGTAAGTACGTACTCATTGTAAAGTTTTTTAAACTTTAAAGTATCCTCTCTTACTTCTCTACACTTGTCCAGTAAAACTTTTCGATCATTCAAATCTTTAATCTGTTCAAACTCTGCAGCAACAGCGTACCTAATACTTTTTGGATTTCTTTGAATAAAAACTTCCAGCAACATCCCGTAAACTGTTTCTTGCTTCACACTGGTGTAAACCAAATTATCAATCCAGTACTGAACATCATCGAGCCTTTTAATAAAGTACCCGACTATTGACTTTTCTTCTGTAGTCAACTCGTGCTTCTCCCCATTAACTATTGCACTATCAGCAACAGTCCAATCCATTGCTATATCATTTTCGTGCATCCAGTTACTAATGGAGCTTGCACCACTTGGCAGCGTACTAACAATCTTGCTTACTACCTTTTTCCTATCTTTCACAGGAAAAGTAGTTGTTAAACCATCTTCTATCGCTTTCTTCAAATTTGACAGATCTTTACTCCTTCCGGCTTGCTCTCTTTCGTATAACCGAACCAAACACTCCTGTTCAACAGCATTTTTTAGTATTTGATTATATTCAGGAAACTTTTGCAGTCCTTTTCCAGCTTCCCAGGTATCCGTTTCAATTTCCTCAAGGTTAATAGAGCATTTCAGCACCTTAAAGGTCTCAATCTTTTTTAAAAACAATAACTCCTTTTGTAAACCTTTTAATGCCTCTTTGTTAGAGTATTTTCGCATCTCATTAAAAAATGGAACGGCATCTTCCTTCTGGGGAAAAGCCAAAACAAACATTGGGGCTGTCATTCCCCAAAAACCTCCAAGTTTCATCTTCTTCACCTCATTTTTTTATAGACTGTTAATTTCCTTTTATTTGTTGAGCAAACCAAGCTACCTATTTAATTTTCAATAGCACTTGTATCAGATATTGAAATTTCTATGTCAAAATTTCCTTTATCTGTGGATTTTTCTTCTGACTTCGATTCATCTTTGGTATTTTCTGTGTTTTTATCATTTTCAGTTGTTTTCTGATCCCGATCATCCTGACCATCCTGCTGCTCTGATGAATTATCTGTTGCATTTTGATTTGTAACTAACAGTGTGTAGCCATTCTGATCACACATCTCCTGTAACTTATCCTTGTTACTAGCTGAATCTGTGTGCAATGCTAATGTCACTGTACCATCTAAATAACTAAAAGTTTTCAAGTATGTGTCATCCGTGACATCAATAATTCTCATGGTATTTGAGTAAAGATCTAAGATATTTTCATTATCATCTTTAAGATATGCCTTATAGCTCGTTATTGCTGTATTAATTGAAGAAATCATTACTTGATTAGCATCCAATGTTTTATTAAGCTCTGTTAGTTTCGTGTTCTGGCTGTATGTCATAAAGTATAAAGTACCTGTAATTACTAATGCAAATATACCAACAGCCGTCAGCACATTAACAATCAAGCCTGCTGTATTATTATTTGGAGTCTTGGATGCTTTTGGAACCTTCGGTTTTTTAGTTTTTGCAGGTCTTTTCATTTTTACAGGTTTATTTGACTTCCGCTTTAAATTACTATTTTCCAAGTAGTCATCATTCTCCATGTCGTCTTCCCTACTGTCCTCTCTGTCAGTTCCTCCATACTCCCCATACCCATCGTCATCTAAATCAGAATCTACTAAAGAATCCACCTCTCTCAACTCACTTGACTTAGTAGATTTTGATTCACTGATCACTAAATCATCATCCTGTACTGAGTTAGTATTCTCTTTAGCTGCTCCACCATCACCACTCTCTTCAGAAATTGTATGAGTTTCTTCCTTATTTATATATGCATTGTACGTAGCAGGCACATATCTAAATTTTCCTTCGTGCAAGCAGGCATATGCGAAAATTACTAAATCATGTACAACCTTTTCATCATCCAAACATGTTACAGCATTCGTAAAATACATCAGATCACTTGTATCTGTTAATTCGTTTTCATTCATTACATTTGTTGCACCTGTCTGATTCATAAATCGTTTTAATGTTTCTTCGTAAACATCTGGTGTACAAATAGTGTAAGCCACCTTATCACCATCTATATAGATAAATCTGTGAATACCTGTGTAATTTTCAACAAAACATGTATCTGCTTGTGCAAACTGCGCATAGTATCCAAACTTATCAACAAACGAAACATCTGTAATACCGGCTCTGGCGCAGATATCTATACAGATATTCATATCTGATTCATTAATAAGACTTGCATATTTATCCGCCCCATCTCCTAACTCAAATGCAATCTTTGAATTAGTGTAAAGACACTGTGCCAGCATATTATGTGTTACATATGTAACCTTATCTGGAATAAAATGCTCTATCGCTGAAACTAACATGGAAGTAACTGACGATGTAAACTCTACACTATGAATATCTAAAATTGTATCATCTTCCAGTAAAAGTATCTTAATCCTAGTATCCAAATCTACAACCAAATGTCTCATAACTCTGTGTTTACCTCCTCGACCTCACTACCGTCTTCGATTATTCCATACTCTGTACTACTTAAATTATTTGGCACATCCAAATTAACACCTGTGTTACTTACATTTGTGTAAACACCTGTGACAGCTCTCACGGTAACTGTAGCTTTCCCTGTTAATATATCCAAATCTGTATCAACCACTGCTGTACTAATACTTTTTAATCCCTGTAAAAAATCATAAGTATCAGCTATGTCCAAGTCATACTTAATCTGAACTGCATCGCTACTAAAGTATGCAATATCCTCAATATTATTTGTCATTTGAATATCACCAAGCACGTCATCCGTATAACCTCTTGCAACGATCCCTGTAATATTTCCAAGTGTTGCTAAATAATTTGCCATATCCACATTATTCAGACAAACATCTTTTCCACTTTCCTGCAACTGAGACAAAAGCAACGTCGATTGATTTTGTAGATCACTGTATGTTTGCTTACTAGTCTCAATTTCGGATTCAATCTGATTAATTGTGGATTTATTGGTTGTGTATTCTGTGCATTTTGGAAAACCAAATAACCCAGCTATACAAATACTGAGCAATACAAAAACTGCTTTTAACCTCATTATCTAAGCCTCCTATAACATTTCGATTTCCTGTACATCATCATCTTCCTCGTTCTCATCCAATGTATCTTCCACAGCAAACCCACCTGACCGATCAATCGTTGATGCTGTATCAACTTCTTTAATTGGCAGTATTGTCTTACTGTTTTCAATATCATCGTATTTAATATACGGAACGAGATCACTAACATCTTGACTGTCTTTATGACTCATAAATTCGTCAGATAAATCTCTGATAAATTCAAATTCTGAATCATATCTACTGCTTACTTTCCCATTAGGAACAGCGCTCATTCTTCCGACCAACTCACTTCTTACACGCGGATACTCTGTCTTATTTAAGGCATGAAGTCTTTCTGATGCAATCTGTGCGCTCCCTTTACCAACACTTTTATCCGTATTCGATGATTTTTTAGTAATTTGTTTTTTACTTTTAAGTCCTATCATTCTTATCTCCTCACTCCATAAGTAAACTTAAAGAAGTATAACTTACCTCGCCTCTCACAACAGCATCATAAACATAATCTTCAAGAGCCTTTCCTTTCACAGCCTCTCTTAAGACTTCTTCCATTGCTGCAGGAGATTCACACCTTAACAATTTGCGTTTAATATCATTCGTAAAAATCACAAATTCTGCGTATGGTCTGTTACCACCAACTACAATACCTGTGTGATTACAAAATTTACACCCCGTACTAACAGGTACTATCTCTGTGCCTCTATTTTTTAAAAATTCTGTAATTTTTACATTTTCTATTGAATCAACTAAGATTCTTTCCTGACAGTGCGGGCACATCTTTACATACATTTTCTGATTAAATACTGCGTTGATCTGACTGATCACATCCTTGTAATCATCCCCATAGTACTCCCTTAACTTGTAAGGTAAATGCCACACCCTGTCTACATGTGTTGTCGTTATCACATGAATAGACGAATTTGCCAAATCCTGTACTGCAAATGCAACATCCTTATTAGGCAACTCGTTTATATAAGCTATATTTACATCTTGTTTTTTAGCCAGACGTACCGAGTTCAAAAGTATATCTGCATTACCTTGGTAATCAACTTGAGAGAAAGGCATCCACACCTCTATTGGTGATTCATAACTTACAATTTTTAACTCTTTATCTATCATTTCATTTACTAATGCAAATCCAGTAGTATTTTTACCTGTTCTCACAGCACCTGTTATAAACGTAATACCACTGCGTAATTCTGAAATGCTCGTAAGTGCATCTTCAACTTCTTTTTGGAAACCAAGCTGATTAATCCGAAAGCTAACTGTAGATGGCTTTTGCATACGAATCACATAGTGATAACCGCCACTGACACTATTAGCTGTTATCCTCAGTGTTATATCATCACCGACTATTCCAGACGCACTTGTTTCAACACCACCAGCATCTAGCAAATCAATCGCATTTGTACTTGTCTTTTTCTCTACAAGTGATCCAATCATACTTTTATTCAGCTCTTTTGTAATATCAAACAGACTTACTCTCTCCAGCTTATTGTCTATTCTAAAAGAGACAGGGTATTCAACCCCATCTCTATAATGAGCCACATCAAAATGCACATCTGTGGCCTTCCTGTTTACAGCCTCAATCATCAGTCTACGAAAAACATCCATTGGCTCTAATGGTTTCATTGATTTTCCTTGTATTTTACAAAAGCTGTATGGTGTCAATGACTTATATGTAATTGGTTTTAAGCAATTCAAATCCATTTCAACACTGATTTTATTGATATCACTTGTACAATCGTACAGTACCTCCACATCTTCACTACTTTCTTTCACAACAACATCATATCGAAGTTCTACCGTTGGGTAAGCCCTATCACTGTAATCTTCTTCATAATCACAGCATCTGACATCATCATTCCCAAAAGATTTCACAAATTCAGTAAGCTCTTTATTTGTGTAGTACTTATACTGTTCTAAGTAGTATAAAAGATCTCTATCTGTCGTGAAACCATATTCCTCCAATGTAATCTTTAATTCTGGTGTTATCTTTAGTAAAGAATAATCTAGCATACTACTACAACCCCCTCTCTACTAATGTCTTTAAAAAACACCACTGCTCTGTATCCTTTATGGAAGTATTGATTATTTCCATTAAATTCTTTTGTATTACTATGTTTAATTTCCCAAACAATTTCAAGATTTGGTACTTCCTGATTGTCCGAAAAACATTATTCTGTTCTTTACTAAAATACTGAAATACTTCATCATTTTCCAATGTATCTTCAACTGTCGTGAGCTTATCTACTTTTTGTAAAAGAAGATCACAGTTTTTATTAAAGACTACTGGTCTTTTACAATCAAATCCACCTGCACTATCACTAACATCTTCGGCGATATCAGCGCTTGTTGGAAAGAGTTTGTATGGAGTCATTGTTGCGTAAAGAATAGTACCAAATAAACTTTGATTAATCAGTAAGTCAGTCACCTCTGTTTCATTATCGAATTTTACAAACTCAACATTTTTATATTTTTTTGCCAGTCCGATCAGATCTGCGGCTGCTATCTGTGTTATAAACACAAAACGCTTCTTGTCATCAAAGAGATCACATAACTGTAAAAACTTTTCCATATTTTTTCTCTCATTTGAATCAACTAATGGGAGCGAATATCCAAGATATCCAACTCCCATTAGTTCATTGCTATTCACTTTCAATAAGCCATCTATCGCCTGTTTAAAGCTTCCGTAGCCCTGTATCAAAAATGAATACTTCTTTGACTCTTCATAAACCGCTGTTAAGTAATCCGGACTTATAATAACTATTGTTTTCAAGAAGCCTCCTTACTGCAGTATCAATTTTGTCTTCAATCCCTTACACGGTCTCAAAAGCATCCAAGTCCCAAAAGATACTGCATGAGATGCACTTATCCTCATACCATCCCAATTGTATCTGTAATCGTATGTTGTCTTGTATTCTGGCATTTGTCCTATCTTTTGCTTCCTTATTAAAACTACTGGAACGCCTGGGCTGGCAAACTCGTTAATCAAAGCAACATCTTCAACTAACTGTTTGTCTACTGTTGCGTAATTATATTGCAAAATCACTGGTTTATTATTCGGACGTTTTAATTGTAGATTCTTATCCAGTCTTTTTAAATCTTCCAAAAAACTGTCAATATCCAGTATCTGAACCTGTGTACCAAAAGCTGGTGGATGCCCTTCTGCTCTACACAACTGTGAAAATGAAGAAAGAAGATCTCGACCGTAAACATCTCTCACACTTCCCTTTACGTAATCGCCATTATAACAGTAAACAAAAGCTGCCTTTGAGTACCTGTCTGTAAGTTTATTAGCTATTAATCCTGTGTAATTCCATAGCTTATTTTTCTGTGTATCAATTATTTTATCTACTGACTGCACATTTGCTACAACAAAAGTATCCATTTCTGTAACTTCTATCACATCCGAAATTTTATCGACCATAGCTCTTAAAGACGTGTACAATTCCTCTACTGTTTCCAGACATTCTGATAACTCCTTAGCAGGAATATCTTCTATAAAAAGTTTATTAATTAATTCAAGATTCTCTGCACGAAACATGGCATTTATCCTTGGAGCAAACCAATAATTAATAAACCTCGAAGATATCACCTGGTACTGATTCATCATCATAGCCACATCTGCAGGAATTTTAGATCTGTACACTGTAACAGCGTTGTAATAAATTGATCTGTTAAGACGGTCTGACATACACATACAATCTGCATAAAGACTGATTAATGCATAAACTGAAAGACCATCATCTTCTACACTCATACGACTACACGCTTCATGCATCACGCAATAGCACAGCGCACCTGCTGAAAGAGAATACTCAACAGGCTCTAGCGTTGTATTAATCACAGCTATATCACTGCTGTAATCAGTGTAATCATCGTATGTTATATTTACCTCATGATGATCCAGTAAAATTACTTTAATACCATAGTCTAAAAGCTTATGCAACAAACTAATATTATTTGATCCACAATCAGCAATAATACAGTACTTGTAATTCCCCTGTATACATTGCTGCACTGCTAGTGCATCTAATGAATGCATACGTTTTCGATATCTAAAGACATCTACATTTCTTGCACCCAGTAAATGCAACCCTTCTTTTAGTATACGGATACACATCAAGCCATCAACATCGTAATCACCAAAAATTAACACTTTAGCATTTGTACTGACTATTGTCTGTATTTCTGCTAGAACATTTTCCAAGTTTACAAAATTTGGTGATTCGTAAACTACCTTTTGTAAAAATTGTGTGTATCCGAATTCTTCTAATGTTTCATAAAATCCCATACCAACCTCATTCTTATAAACTATCAAGTAACTGCTTTAAATATCCTGAATTTGATCCGTTCTCAACATGCAACTCTCCACTCGTGACCAGACTATCTAAATCAAAGGCTGACTCTTTTTCCTGACTAGTCACTACATTATCTGTAAAAGCCTCAGCTACTCTTACATCCTTGCTTTTGTATTCTTCTACTTCTTCGTAGTGTATTGATCCGTCTTCTGCAAACTCATCCTCTGCAAACTCACCCTCTGCAAACTCGTCCTCTGCATTACTAATCATTTGGCTATCCTGACCACCGATATTATTCTTTGATTCCAAATAATCTGTAACGTAGATTGAAGGATTATCTTCTTTGTAGTAAATGGACAAATTATTTTTTGCACGTGTTATAACTACGTACCACAGTCTTGTCTCAGCCTCTCTCAGCATTTGCTTTGTTCGTTCACTGTAGCATTTACTTTCGATCAGAGGAAAATTTGGGAAAATTTCATTATCAAGACAAATAGCATAAACATTATTAAACTCCAGTCCTTTTAATGAATGAAATGTAGAAATAGCAACACCTGTCTTTGTCTTACTATTCGAAGTACAAAGTCCCCTTGCCTGTAAAATTTCACTGTACAACTGTGCAAAAGTTTTACCATTCATAAATTTCTTGATAACACGTTTTTCAAAAATCTCATCTAACTCTGCTGAGTCATTAACAGACTTTTTGTAATTCCAGAAATAAAGCTTCAGTAATCTCATAACTACTGGAAAATAGTCTGCTACTGGGACTGTGTCAATATCATCAGAAATATTTTTCAAAGTTGCTATTGCATCAGCAAATCCATGGTATTTTAGCAATCTCCCGTAGTTAAAGTCTGCGAAATTTATTTTATCATCTCTTGTTGTAAACTTTTTCATAACAGGATCATAATGTATAGATTCAAAGAATTCTGCCTTTTTGCATGGCAACACCTTCCAAAGATTTTTATAGTTTTCACGATCCATTGGAGACTCTAATGCTGTCAGAATACTAATTACATGACCGTAAAGTTCATGACTGTATGGCAAATGTCCCTTTATACAATACATTGGTATACCTTCTTCAGCCAACATATCTGCTACCAATGCTGAGTATTTTGTATCTTTGTAACAAACTACTGTACTACACTGTTCATCTACTGAGAGCTTTTTAATTTCATTTACTAGCTTTGTAACTTGACCATCCAACGTTCTGTATGGTTGCGTAGTGATTGTACCACCCACTTTTGAACCATGAATAACTTTATCAAAACGAAGCACATTCTTCTCAATCACTCTTCGTGCTTCGTCCAAAATCACCTTGCTACATCGTCTATTTTCTGAAATTGTATAAATCTTACCGGTTGGGAACATCTTTCTAAAATTAAGAATACCGTCTATACTTGCTCCTCTAAAGTTGTAAAGATTCTGATCCTCATCCCCAATACAAGTCAATGGTGTACCATCACTGACAAAAAGCTTTAACAGTTCCCACATCAAAGGTGTGAAATCCTGTACCTCATCTGCTATCACATACTCAAAGTATCCTTGTACTGATTTTAATATTTCCGGATCTTTTCTTAGAAGATCATAAATATTGTAAATTATATCAATAAACTCGTATTTAAATGACCTTTTCTTTACTTGTTCGTATCTGGTAAAAATCACTGTGAGCTGCTCCGGCTCCAAACCAACATCTGCGTAAACATCGTACTCTGTACACTCATCAGGACTACTTAATGTTTCCTTCGTAAGAACGTATAAGCTGTGTACTTTTTCTGGTGACACAAGCTCTAAATCTGGATTCTTCTGAACTTTTGCTTCCATAGTTAATGCACGCTGCATAAAACCAATTACAACATCATCCGTTGCAAGACTAAAATTCAGCATTCCTAATCTTGCTATATACTGTCGCCTAAAGAAGTCACAAAAACTATGCATTGTGCACGCATTGATTTTATCATCTATATCAAGCCCTTTAATATTTGCAGCCATCAGCTTACCAACCATCTGTGCATGTCTTGTTGTCATATCCTGTACATTATGCACATTGTAAACAATGGAGAGAATTCTCCCTCCGCTTATTTTAGATGATTTATCAGACTTACACTTTCTAAACAGTTTTTGTGATATACCTTTAATTTGTGACCACGTTGTCTTTCCACTACCTGCTGTTGAAATTACCAATTCCGCCTGTGGCTCACTCACAGAAGCTAAAACGATATCTGGTGTGAGTTCATAACCCAACACATCATAAAGCATCTTCGTGTAGTTTAGGCGCACTCTTGCTGATGGAATATCTGGAACTGTATCAGCGTATTTAAGTACTTCGTCAAAAGACATATCCATAACATTCACTGGTGTATCACTAATCATCTTGTTCACCTTTCCAAATTTTATAATCTGTGGTTAAATGTGTTAAATCCATCGGGTGACACCCACCCCAGAAAGATAGAAATCTTTTATTATGTAACTCAATTCTATTGAATCTTGTAAGTAGAAACTGTAAAGCCATTATTCTACCATTAGAAGATTGTGAACTCCAGATACCAACCTCTGGAAAATTAAAACCTGTATCTGGAGTTATTATTTCCTTTGTAACCATTGCTGTAGATATTATCATACCATCTAAAAAGCGGGGCTTCTCAAAATGTCTATGATCTCCGAAACAGTACCTATCAAACTTTTTCAGTAGAACATCCTTCTCCGCAAATACATTAATATCATAAATACGATCATACTCGACTACACTGAGTTTATTTCTGAACTGTCTATATTTTGGACAAATCGGAATAAATGTGTAATCGTATTGTAAATCCGGAATTTTAGTTACAAATGCTAAGTACTTTTTACCATTCATTTTGTATAAAAGTGTATTGGTGAAATTCAAAGTTGTAGTATTCGATAGCGACACTAATTGTACTATCTCCTCTTCAAACTCTGTAAGAATATCTGTCAAGCGTTTATGATTACTCAATACAGTGTCAAAATCATTAACACTGCTGTCCAATCCGTAACTTTCAATAATATCTAAAATCTCCATATCTGAGTATCTTGCCGTTACACGCTCTAACTCGCCACCGACCAGCGCTAATGAATCATCAACCTCAGTCGTAATCATTGAAAGTTCGAAATCCTTTTGTTTGTACACAGATTCACCTGGCTCATGATTAAGTACACAGACATATGCTCTAACCCCGTATAAACTTATTCCTATACTTACCGGATTTGCTATCTTTCTTAAGTAATCAGAAAGAATCATATAATTTCTATCCTGAATTTTTTGCAAATTGCTTATATAAACCATCGACAAATCATCTGGGATTTCAAAGTTAAAACTCTCAAATGTCAGTATACTTGCAACACAAACATACAGAAATCTTACTCGTTGATCAATATTTGAATCAATATAAAATACTGTTCTACTGCTATGCTCTAATGCCCTGATCTCATTAAGCAGATTTCTGTACTCCTTTAAACAGAAATTTATTGAAATATATTTCTTGCTTACGTTCAAAAACTTCTCTGTAAGATCCACATATTCGTAAATATCATAATTTCTATGTGTATTGACGGTCTTCTCTGCAACATAATCATTTATCATTGATGATTTATTCATTATGGTACAGTTTGGTAAGGTCATTTTCAGTAGCCTATTTAATTCAATATCATCTGTCATATTGACTACATAATCTGGTGTGCTACCATATTCTGCTTCATAATTTGCAATCTTATCACTTAATTCGGATTCGTTAATAACATAACAAATTACTTGCGGAGCCGGAAAAATATTTGGTACTGCTAAATTTGAATAAATTCCGAACTTTGCATACAGGTCATAACACCCATAAAAATAATTGTCTAGCTCTTCCTTATCTCCGTCAATTATGTAATTTTCCCCTGACTTATAGATTGTGAAGAACTGCGCAATACATTGATAAACTGACGTCTGCATCTCAGGCAATGTTCTGCTTTCAAACAATTCTTTAAAATCCTGTAAATCTATATGTTTCATTTACAATCTCCTTAAAATGTTTATTTTTCACAAGAAGTGCTGTAAAGTGCAACAGAAAGAGTCCTATCCAGGACTCAACTGTTTAATGCTAATTCCGGTTTTTCACTAAAAACTTCCCATTTGGGATTGCTCGTTCTGCAGCATGTATGAAGATCCTCAGCAATAAAATTTTCAGCATCCACTTGCAATAGACGATATAATCTCATTACACCATATCCCACATGAAACCAAACTAATTCATTGTCTGTTGCCTTGTCCACGTGGGAAGTCTCCCAAAACGGTATACACTTTCCTTTTTTAGTTCTCAAAACGCTATCAAACAGTACTGTTATTATAATTACCTCTCCTCTCTAAATAGTGCTGTAAATTCTGTGTCTATTTCCATTCCAACTTAATAATCTGAAGAACCACCTCAAGATAATCTAAACAGCTCTGAGTACTTCACACTCCTAATAATTCTATTGCATATCACCTCGCACTGCTTTCATCCAATAATTTACTCAGTTCAATATTGGTGATCGAAGAAACATAATCAATATAATCTGTGCCGATCATATGACTTTCTTCATCTAACAGATTTTCCATGTTAGAAGATTCATTGATTCCACTTTCAAACTTATATGCTCCAAATGTTTTGTAATTAACACGTAGATTTTTATTAATAATTGCCTGTCTTTTTCCTTTCGAATTTCTTTCAACTTTATCTGAGTAAAGCAAAATATTCAAGGAAGTTAATATATACGGACTATGCGTTGTAATGATCGCTTTACTATCCGTCGAATTAAGCATTAATGAAACTAAACTAACCACATCCTTTTGTGCTATAGGAAATAAATGTGCTTCTGGCTCTTCAATAATTACAAAACTTTTCTTATTCTCTAATATAATATTAAATGCCAGCATCAAAATCCATAATACTTCCTGCTGACCCGATGAACCATACATTAATTTAATCCAATGTCTCTCATCAAAATATATCTTTTCTCCATCATTTTCACTGGTATAGTCTGCCTTAAAGATACTCTTAATCAGGTCATATGCCATATCCAATGCGTTATTATTAATCTGACCTCTCACTGTTTTCGTATAATTTTTCACCATATCAGGTATTTTACTGCCAAATTTATTCT
>OHEQ01000472.1_pt1 | contig 28044 bp, 30 predicted proteins | sample 1567321 | NCBI WGS metagenome assembly OHEQ01 (sample SAMEA3879598, study PRJEB24766) | human gut metagenome | biome: human-associated habitat; feature: feces | place: USA | collected 1985/1987
ATTTATCTAAGCGTCACAGATAGTGGGGAAAGAGTCGACAAACTCTGACCTCACTTTTTGTTTAACTGAAAGGAGGTGAGGAGAAATTACAACAGCAACAACTTCAAAGAAAACTAAGGCACTTACAATCGACATCAAGGTTCTAAATCCTGATGCAGTTTTGCCTGAAAGTAAGACCGAAGAAGCGGCTTGCTATGACCTTGCTGTCTGTGGGGAACACTATTTACCACATAAACAGAGCACCATTGTACCGCTTGGTTTCGCTCTTGGTATCCCAAAAGGTTACCATGCAGAGATTTATTTAAGGTCTTCAGTTGGTGCTAATAGTCGCCTTAGACTTGGTAATGGTGTCGGTATTATTGATAGTGATTATACAGGTGAATTATGCTTGATTATTGATAATACAGCAGACTACCCTTGTCGGTTGTTCCATGGTGAACGAGTAGCTCAGTTACTTATCAAAAAGAACGAAGATGTAGCCTTTAAGGTCGTTAAGGAACTAAAGGATACTAAACGTGGTTCCGGTGGGATTGGCTCAACCGGAAAATAATAAAGAAAGAGGAAGATAAAAATGTTAACAGTACATGATTTTAAAGTAGGTATGAAAGTAAAGGCTATTGCTGGTGAACCTGAAGGTTTAATAGGTGAGGTGAAGTATGTTGATACTGATGACTCACTAGCAGTTGCATTTGAGGGCTTCGATGGGCATAGATGTGATGGCACTTTAGAAGAAGACAATGGCTGGTTTATGGGGCCTTACGAGTTGGAAATTATCTCTGAGGAAACTTGCAGTTTGCCTACAGCCGAACAAGATAACATTGAAGAAGTATGTGCGAAAAGTGATCCACGTTTACGCCTGCTGTCTGCCTATGAAGCTTACGAACAGGCAATTCAAATGAAAAAAGATGCACTGGATGAAATCAAACAAATTTTAAAAGAAATGGAGAGTATCTAATATTGGCAAAAAGACAAATTTATATAACTGCTAAAGGTGTAGCAATGTACCCGCACCTGCGGAAACCTGAAACCTACGAAGGACAAGAAATAGGTTTGACAATCAAATTGATGCTTGAAGCAGAGGAAACCGAAAAATTCAAAGAGTTCCTTATGGGTGAAGTAGAGAAAGCAAAATCTATACCGGAATACAAAGGTAAATCCTTTGCTAATCCTAATATTGGCTTAGGTGAAACAAAAGATGGTGACGAATATTTCAAATTCAAAACTAAAGCTACTTTTACTAATAAACAAGGGGAAACCTTTAAGAAAACGGTTCCAATTTTTGACAGTAAAGGTAAACCGTTGCCGGATAACGTGGAAGTAGGTTCCGGCTCTATTGTCCGTGTCGCTTATTCTGTCAACCCCTATTGGAAAAATAAGACCATGAAAGGGGTTACGCTTTATCTTGAAGCAGTACAGGTTATTGAACTTAAGGAATATGGTCAGCAAGATGCAGGTGCTTTCGGCTTCGGTATTGAAGAAGACGGATATGTTGTGGCTGATGCGGAAACCGTTGAGTCGCCTTTCACTGGTGATGAAGATACTGAAAATGGAGCTGACTTTTAATAGCCACACGTAAATTTTTCAGTAGAACAGGTGGTTATGCGTTCGCTCAGACACCATATCGTAGCGGATTGGAAGATAGATTAGCGGAACAGCTCAAAAATGCTGGTATTGACGCATCTTACGAGAAGCATAAAATCAAATATGTTATCCCTGCAACTACTCACACCTATACACCTGACTTTGTGTTACCGAATGGTATCATCATAGAAGGTAAAGGGCTTTTTGAAGCAGAGGACAGAAAAAAGCACCTGCTTGTAAAAGAACAGATGCCGCATTTAGAGATTCGCTTTGTCTTCAGTAACCCAACCACAAAACTTTATAAAGGCAGTAAAACCAGCTATGCGGACTGGTGCCTGAAATATGGCTATAAGTACGCAAAAGGTTATATTCCTGAAGAATGGCTTAAAGACACCAATAAGTACAGCTTAGAAGGAGTTTTATTGAAATGATTAAACTTCGAGAACGTGCTGAAACTTTAGGTGTCGTTTTGTTTTTTAAGGACACAAAAACTAATAACCTAAAAGATTACTACAGACAATGCCGACAAACTGGTGCCCTTGATACAGGCGTGCACTTTTTTGTGACACCTGAAGGTGCCATAGAGACGGACAGATCTATAGAAACCATAGCGGGGTGGAACTTACCTGATAATGAGGTATCAATTTATGTACTCGTTCAAACAAGTACCGGAAAGCCTAGTGACAGTCAAAGCTATGTGCTTACTAGGCTTATTGCAGACTTACAGAGAAAATATAAAGATTTAAAAACAATCGAAAGGACTGAATAGAATGGAAAGTGAGGTCGTCCTCACACATCAACCTTGCCCGGACTGTGGAAGTAGTGACGCTCTCACAGTCTATACAGACCACACCTTCTGTTTTTCCTGTGAAACTCACCATAATGGAACAGGAGACACACCAAAGGAACACCTAAAGGCTTTAAAAGGCACCATACATCCACAGGATATGACTTTTGAAGCATTAAGTAAACGTGGGATAACACAGACGACCTGTCGTAAGTATGGGTATTATGTAACTACCTACAACGGTGACCCTTGTCAAGTCGCCTGCTATTGTGATGACAGTGGTAACATTATCGGGCAAAAATTACGGTTCGCTGATAAACACTTCAGCGTTCTTGGAAACCTGTCTCACCGTTTCTTTGGGCAACACTTATGGGCACAAGGGAAACGCCTTGTAATTACAGAAGGTGAAATAGATTGTCTTACAGTCAGTCAAGTAGGCGGTAATAAGTATCCAGTAGTATCCATACCAAACGGCTGTCAATCAGCTAAAAGAGTCTTTAAAGAACAACTTGAATGGTTGAATAACTTTGAGGAAATCATAGTAATGTTTGATATGGACGAACCGGGACGCAAAGCGACAGACGATGTTTGTCGTATTTTACCTCCGGGGAAACTTAAACTTGCCTATTTACCACTAAAAGACCCTAATGAATGTCTGATTGCCGGGCGACCTGATGCAATCTTAGATGCAATTTTTCAAGCAAAAACATATAAGCCTGACGGTATTATTAACGGTACTGAGCTGTGGGACATCCTAAAAGATGAACCTGACGAAGACCAAGGCTACCCCTTTCCGTGGGAAATTCCACTTCAGGAAATGACCCTTGGTATCCGCAAAGGAGAACTAATCGTAATTACGGCTGGTTCAGGCACAGGCAAAACAACATTTGTTAGACAAATAGCCCATCATTTTGGTGTAGGGTTGAACCTCAAAGTTGGTATGATGATGCTTGAAGAAAACATCAAAAGAACAGCTAAGGGACTTATGGCAGTCCAAAGCGGGAAAAGATTAGCACTTAACAGACATCTTGTTTCCGATGACGAATATCAAAAAATCTATAATGACACTCTTGGTAACGGTAATTTTGTCTTTTATCAACATTTTGGATCACTTGAAAGTGACAATCTGATGTCGAAAATAAGATACCTTGCAGTTGCCGAAAAATGTGATTTTATCATTCTCGACCATATCACAATCGCTATAAGCGGTCTTGATATTGAGAATGAAAGAAAAGCGACAGATGTTCTTATGACCAACCTTAGGTCTCTTGTAGAAGAAACCGGGGTTGGTCTTTTGATTATCTCACACCTGAAACGTGTGGATGGTCAACCTGCCGAAGAAGGTGGAGCAATCAGTCTTAGTCATCTGCGTGGCTCTCATGCTTTAGCACAGTTATCTGACGGTGTTTGGGCACTTGAAAGAAACCAACAAGCAGAAGACATAGAAGAAAAGAACCTTGTAAAAATAAGAGTCCTTAAGAACCGACACTCAGGGGAAACAGGGCTGGCAGGGTATCTGAAATATGACAAAGAGACAGACCGCTTAGAAGCAACTACTAAAAAACGTGAGTCTAAAGCAGACTACTTTAAGGAGGATACAGAAAGTGATTTTTAATAAGAAAGATAAGCAACGTAAGAAAAATAGAGTACGTAAAAGTACCTTTAAGTTTGCCGAACTATGCTCAATGTTGGACTTCATTGAACCGAAGCCAAGACTGGAAAGCCAAAATAACTTTTGGTTTGTCTTTAATAGACTTATGGAGGTAAGAGATCGTGAAATTACCCGTTGTTGATATGACTATTTCTTTAACAGAAATACCTGATAAGGTAGCCGCAGTGTTTCTTATTGGCAACTGTCATGGAAAATGTCCGGGGTGTCATTCTGAATATCTCAGTATTCCTTTACCAAAAAATATTTGGGTAGACTTCAACATCATCCAAAAAAGAGCACAGGAACAGAAAAATTTAGGCGCGAACGCTATTCTTCTAATGGGAGGTACAACAAATGGTATCTCGTTACCTATCCTTCAGGAAGCTATTAAAAGACTGTCTGAAATTCTCCCGGTAGGTCTCTACAGTGGTGCCTCTTATAATTCGACAATCAATAAAGAGTTACGAAAGAATATAAATTTAACTTGGTTAAAAACAGGTGAATTTATTGAGGAAAAAGGCGGTCTTGATAATTCACAGACCAACCAAAAATTTTTTGCCCGTGACCCTAAAAGTAAAGAATGGAAAGATATTACATATCTCTTTCAAAAGTCTTAAGAAAGGAGAAAAAGTTGAAAGAACTTTCAAAAGAATATCTATCAGATAAAGAAAAATTTATTAATACTTTCATCAATGCTGAAAATCCTGCAACTGGAAGTGCAGTCGACAGTAACGCCAATGTGACGAATAAAACCTTAGCGGTTTTAGAAGCGGAACTATTCAAACAAGAATATATCCAAGTCAATAGAAACAGGGTGTACTCTAAACTTTTAGAAATGTTTGGGTCTGAAGTAGCAGATAACTATTTGCGGGACATTAAGGAACATTTAATTTATATCCATGATGAAACCAGCTTACGACCATACTGTGCTTCTATCACACTTTACCCGTTCTTGATGGAAGGTACTAAAACTCTCGGTGGAACCTCTAAGGCACCTAAGAACTTGCAGTCTTTCTGTGGTTCTTTTGTGAACCTTGTCTATCAGGTTGCGTCTGACTTTGCCGGAGCGGTGGCGACTGTAGAATTTCTTATGTATTTTGACTACTTCGCTCAACAGACATATGGTGGAGATTACTTACTGACCAATCCCGTGGACATTGCACAGGAGCTTCAGGGTGTTATATACGCAATGAATCAACCCGCCGCCGCACGTGGGGCACAGTCAGTCTTTTGGAATATCTCGGTGTTTGACGAAAACTACTTTAAATCCCTTTTTGATGAATTTTATTTCCCGGATGGTTCTCAGCCTGACTATGAAAGCATCAAGAAATTACAAGGCTTTTTCATGGATTGGTTCAGAGATGAACGAAAAAAGGAACTGCTGACGTTCCCGGTGTTGACTGCGGCGTATCTTGTAGACCCTGAAAGTCGTCTTCCGGTTGACCAAACGTTTACTGAAATGTTGGCAACACAAATGTCTAAAGGGCACAGCTTCTTCCACTATGAGAGCACTTCAGCAGACTCTTTGTCTTCCTGTTGTCGCTTGCGTAATGAAATGGCAGACAATACCTTCAGTTATACTTTGGGTGCTGGTGGTGTATCAACAGGGAGCTTTCAAGTTATTACAATGAACCTGAACAGACTTATGCAAAAAAGTATTAGTGAGGGAGATAACTACTATGCTCCTAAACAGACAGTAGCCCGTATCCATAAATATCTAGTGGCATTTCACAGTATTGTGCAGGAATACATTGATAAAGGTATCCTGCCATCTTATCAGGCAGGTTACATTGCGCTTGACAAACAGTTTGGAACTATCGGGATAAATGGTGCGCTTGAAAGTTTTGAATGGTTCACTATGCGGGAACGTATGGGAACTAACGACTATCCTGAGTACCTTAGAGTCATTCTTGAAGGAATAAAAGAAGACAATAAAAAGGCTCGTGAAACTTACGGCATTCGTTTTAATACTGAATTTGTCCCGGCTGAAAACCTTGGCATCAAAAATGCTAAGTGGGATACAGAAGACGGGCTGTGGGTTCCACGTGACTGTTACAATAGCTACTTCTTTCCTGTCGAGGATGACTCACTGACAATTTTAGATAGACTAAAGTACCATTCGGAAGATGTCTCACAATATCTTGATGGTGGAGCGGCTTGTCATCTGAATCTCAGTCAATTACCGACAGTCAATCAAGCTAAAGCACTTATTGAAATTGCGTGTCGTCTTGGTGTGCCATATTGGACAACTAACGTTCTTTGTACCATCTGCAAGTCTTGCGGGGCTATTGATCCGGTAACCCGCTATGACCAATGTCATACTTGTGGCTCGAAAGAATTAGACTACGGAACTAGGGTTATTGGCTATTTGAAACCAATCTCGTCGTTTGCTAAAGGAAGGCAAATAGAAGCCGCAAAACGGCACTATATGAAAGGAATTGATAAACAATGTTAAGAAAAATCTATAAAAGTTTGGCTCTCTTTTTTGAGAAAGTAAGCTATAAATGTATCGACATGGAATTTGATCGTGCAGAAAAAGACCGTAAGAACTTACAAAAGGTGGAAAAAGCTCTCTTTGAAGCTCGGGCTAAAGTCTTATTGGAAATTAAAGAACTGGAAACTGAATATCAGTTAGAAGACTGATCTATGATTGCCTACTTTGATATTGAGACAAACGGACTGTATCAGGACGTAACTCAGGGTCATTGTATGGTTATCAAAATTGATAATGAAGTCCTAAAATATCGCCGCCACGACGGGGTACATCAAGGAGCCTTAAAACTTCTTGAAGTTCTCCGACAAGGCGGTTTTATTTGTGGGCATAACATTATCGACTATGATATTCCGACCTTAGAGAAACTTTTCCCTGATGTGATTTTTGACCGAAAATATCGTGGTCAAATAATAGACACTCTTGTTTTAGCTCGCTTGATATACAGCAACATTAAAGATAAAGACTTTGGTCTAATGAAAGCTGGCAAAATTCCCGGTGACCTTGTGGGTTCTCATAAGCTCGAAGCATGGGGTTATCGCTTGGGAGTCTTTAAAGGTGCTTATGGTAAGCAAGAGAACGCTTGGGCTGAGTTTAGTGAAGAAATGTTAGATTACAATGTTCAGGACGTTATCGTAACAGAACAACTTCACAAGCTACTGGAAAGTACCACTTATCCTAAAGGTGCTATTGAATTAGAACATCAAGCTCAGTGGCTGATGTCAAAGCAGGAGCGTAATGGCTTTCCGTTTGATGTCTTTAAAGCTCAAGAGTTGGAAGAAGTTTTGAGAAAAAGAAGTGCTATTTTAGATGCTCTAATTCGCAAGGAAGTACCACCTATTCCAGGCAAGGTTTTCATACCTAAAAGAGACAATAAAAAACTTGGCTATAAAGCTGGCGTGCCTATCCAGCGTTATAAAGACTTTAACCCAAACAGCAGACAGCAACTTGAATGGGTTATTACAAAACATTTTAATTATAAGCCTGATAACGACGAACTCTACGAAGATACTCGACTGAAGATTGACGATATTACTTTTGGGTTCATTAAGGCTGACCCCAAGGCACCTGAAGCACTTAGAACACTTGCTGTGCCTATGGAAGAATACCTTATGGTTTCTAAAAGGCTTGGACAAGTGAGCGACGGGAAAATGGCGTGGCTGAAAATGGTTCGGGCAGATGGTCGTATTCACGGACGTGTCAATCCTTGTGGTGCTGTAACTGGTAGGGCAACCCATTCTTACCCGAATGTTGCCCAAGTACCGGCTGTAGGCAGTCCATACGGTAAAGAATGTCGTAGTCTATTTAAAGTCCCTGACGGATGGTATCAAGCGGGTGTCGACGCCAGTGGACTTGAACTTCGTTGTTTAGCACACTTTATGGCACCATATGATAACGGTGCTTATGCCCATGAAATCCTTAATGGTGACATTCATACATCCAATCAGATTGCCGCAGGTTTACCCGAACGTAACCAAGCCAAGACATTTATTTATGCCTTTTTGTATGGTGCAGGTGACGCTAAAATTGGCAAAATTGTACATGGTGATGAAAAAGACGGGCGACGTTTAAAGAAAGAATTTTTAAAGAAGACACCAGCTATTGCTCAACTTAGAGCCGCCATAGAGAATACTCTCGTAGAAAAGAGAGGTCTTCGTGGAAATATTATTAAATGGCGTAGAAAATACCTTAAAGGACTAGATGGCAGACCGCTTCATGTACGATCTATCCATTCAGCTCTCAACCTGCTCCTTCAATCAGCGGGTGCACTTATCTGCAAAAAGTGGATAGTGCTTCTCGAAGAAAACCTTATTAAACTTGGCCTTGACCATGGGGCTGACTTTCAATACATGGCGTGGGTGCATAAATCACTTCATTGTGCACATTAAATCAGGTTAACTCAGGGAAAGCCCATGTGGTCAATCCTGAGCCAAGCCAAAGGAGCTATTATGCGTGGTAAACTATTAGTTTTACAAGAAACACAAAATGGTTGCATAGTACCCTTATCACACAAATTAAACCGAGATGGTTATTTCAGATGCCGCTATCCTAACTACAAGGGGAAAGGGAGAGCACCGCTAGTAATGTACCACCGATATGTTTGGGAACAAGAAAACGGAGCTATTCCTGATGGCTACGAAATAGACCATTTATGTCATAATCGTGCCTGTTGTAATATTCAACATCTTCAATGTATTAAAGGTGAAGAACACACAAGAAAGCATAATAAGACAAGAAATCTCGAAAGAAAACAGAAAGCTAAGGAATACTGGTTAGCCCACCAAAAGGTAACTGGTGTCGCCTTGGCTTCTTTATTTTGTGTGAGCTTCTCTATCGCCTGTAGGTGGATACGAGAATGGAAGGTGCAGAGACTATCCGTTAAGGAGTAGGGCAGGGAGTGTGACTCTCCCTGTACCCGAAACGCCTGACATTGTGAACCACATACACAATGATGATATAGTCCGACACTCATAGCAATATGAGAATACAGAATGGATGAAGTACAGGTTGCCTGTCGAACCCAAGAGATTGCTGAAACTGTCGTTGAGATAGCTCAGAAATCCATGAGACAGGCACAAGACTTTTTCGGTTTCAGAGTGCAACTGGATACCGAAGGAAAGATAGGTAAAACGTGGTGCGATTGTCATTAATTTTATGCCTGTTGTTGTCCACCTTTTACTTTCAAGATGTTACCCTTACAGCCTACACAGCATCCGTTGAGGAATGCGGTAAGGCTGATGGGATAACAGCGAGTGGCACTAAGGCTACCCAAGGACGAACTATAGCCGCCGATCATTTACCTTTTGGGACCCTCGTGGAAATTGATGGTCACCTTTATACCGTCGAAGACCGCTTTGGTGGCGGTTACAAAAACAAAATTGATATTTACTTTGACAACTATATGGATGCCATAAACTTTGGCAGACAGCAAAGAGTTGTCAAGGTTTATTACTAAGGAGGAAATTAATTATGTATGAACCTATTATTGACCCTATGATTTTCTATTGGATGGATATTTTGAGCAATACACAGCGACTGCCTATCCTGTTACTTTTACCTATGGTGCTTTGTCTTGGTATAACTGCATTATCCCATAACGAGTATAAAGAAGACCAAAATTTTGTGCATAAATGGGGTAAGATAGTGTCTACTTCTATGATTGTTTTATGGTTTATTAGTATTCCTGTGTCTTTCTTTATACCAACTACAGACACCATGTACAAAATGCTAATCGCCAAACAGGTAACCCCGCACACCCTTCAAGTAACCGGGGAAACCGCAGAAGTGATCGTTGATAAAATCAGCGACAAACTCATTAATGTCATACAGGAGGTCAAGAAATAACTATGGCTAAGAAAAACAAACAAACTACTGTAGATATTTCATGCCCTAAATGCGGACACCCTTTGCTATCCTTAGGGAACCTTGTAGAACCCGCTAAGGTTACCATTCAGTGTCCTTGTGGTTACACTTTGAAAACTAAGGATATCACAGGAGGAAATTGATGACCCCGTATTACAAAAAAGAACTTCGAGAAATTGCCGACAAACACGGTTGCTCTGTACGCTCAGAGGAACGTCTTAACGCCTTATCAGACAAATTTCTTGGGCAAGTAACTAAATACGGAAGGATGTATTGCCCTTGTCAGAATGTCCGTAATGAGGATACCATTTGTCCTTGTCGATACATGAGGTCTTATGGTGTCTGTAAGTGTGGGTTGTTTATTAAGGAGGAAGCTCATGGCAAACAAGAAGAAAACCTCTAAGACCTTCTTTGACTACCACCCGGACTTTCCTCGTGATAAGTCACATCTTATCCAGCTCTGTCTCCCACGTGAAAAAATGAATAACAAAAAGACACCTCAGTTTCCCTTGATGTACTCAGAGAAACTTGACGGTGTCTTTTGTTTTGCCGTATGTGATACCTTTAGTGTCCGCATCTTTAGCCGCACAGGTGAAGAATATTTGAGCCTTGAGCATCTAAAGGGTGAACTCTACGACATTTCTAAGACCCTTTGTACTGATGTAATTATATTTGAAGGATACGCCAAAGGTGTCCCCCAACCTACTGTAAGCGGCTGGTGTCGAGACACAAAGAACCAACACTATGAAGTAGGAGCGTACATTCACGATGCCCTTAGCCTTGATGAATTTTGGGGAATGTGTAAAACTCGTCCATACGAAGAACGCTATCAGGCGTTAGAAAGTATAGAAGATTGGCAATACAACTACCGACACGCTTTTCTCGTACCACAATACTATGCTGATACATGGTCAGACATAGAGAAAGCTGCTAACCACATATGGAAAATAGGCGGTGAAGGCTTAGTTGTCCGAGACCCCTGTGCTATTTACAATCCCGGCAAACGCAACGAAACCATGATAAAAATTAAGAAGGATATTAGCTATGACCTGAAAGTTCTCAGTCTTCAAGAGGGAACCGGGAAGTACAAAGGTATGACTGGTGCGCTTGTCTGTCAGTTCAAAGACGGTAAGACGGTCACTGTTGGTACAGGTCTTACGGATGACCAAAGGAAACGCTGGTGGTCTGATTTTTTCTATGACGAGATCATAGGTAAAATAGTACAAATTGACGCTATGGCTGAGAGCACCAAAGGTGTCCTGAGAGAGCCAAGATTTAAGGGCATACGTCACGACAAAACAGAAGGAGACTTTTGATATTGAATAAACAACCAATGCAGATACTCTTTGATGCTGATATGGTGGTCTTCAGGGCGACCTCAGCGTGTGAGCGGGAAATAACTTGGTATCCTGATTTTTCAACATTACATTGTGATCATAACGAAGCTAAAACTATTGTTGATGATACTGTAGCACGTATTACTGAAAAAGTGTTGCGGCATTACAGCTACGAAGGTAACTATGAAATTATAATGTGTTTCTCTGATGATACCAACTTCAGAAAGAAAATCCTGCCAACCTATAAATTGAACCGCATGGGAAAAAGAAAACCCTTAGGATACTTAGGTGTTAAACAGTGGGTGTCTGAAAATTATACTTGTTATCAGAGACAAAGCCTTGAAGCTGACGACTGTATTGGCATCTTGGCTACCCTTAAAGGCACTAAGTCAGTAATCATAAGTGGCGATAAAGATTTTAAAAGTATTCCCGGTAGTTTCTATAACTTAATCAGTGATACTTTCGTAGAGACAAGCCAAGAGGAAGCAGACTATAACCACCTTTATCAAACCTTGGTGGGTGATACTGCGGACAACTATAAAGGTTGCCCGGGACTTGGGGCGGTTGGAGCCAAGAAACTGTTAGACCAGTCCGCAACTTGGGGAACTGTTGTAAGTGCTTTTGAGAAAAAAGGATTGACTGAAGGTGAAGCTTTGATACAAGCACGGGTAGCTCGTATTCTTAGAGCTGAAGACTACGACTTCAAAGCAAAGAAACCTATCCTTTGGACTCCTAAGTGTCACATATAAATACAAAATGCTAAGTGTCACATAAAGAGACGAAGACAAACCAAAAGTTATAACAGAGGGAGGTCTTAAAGAATACTTTTAGATGACGAAATGAAACTTCCGTTTGTCCATAATGACCTTATAGATTACCTAAAGTCTCTCTATAGTGTTGATAATTTATTGTCTAATAAAAAAACAAACAATAGTGATGAACATATAGGGTACATGAAGGGAGTTCAAGAGGTCATTACGAGACTGGAAGTTTTAAGTAAAGGAAGGGAGGGTGATTAGACTTGTGTCTATTTAAAACACCAAAAATCTCCACACCTCAGGTACAAACTACAGCGGCACAGTTAGTTCCCTCTACATCTGCTGAGGAACCGGATAGTCCGCAGTTTGGCGGTACTGAGGATACCTTCAATAAGCGTAAAGGTCGAAACGCTTTGAAAATCAATCTTGACAAAGGTGGATATAACCCTGTCAACTATTAAAACCTTAAGGAGACAAGATGTGCAGTAAAAAACCAAAAATCACTTATCAAGAAGCCGCCGCTCCTGCCGCCGCTCCTGTTGCCGCACCTACTGATACAGGCAATATGACTACTATTGACACTGAAGGTCAGAAACGGAAACGTAAAGCTGTTGGTAAGAAAAAGCTAATGATTAATTCAAATGCGGGTTCTGGTACTGGGGTCAATGTTTAAAGGCGGTGATGTCTGATAGATAATAAAAAACTATCAGTCGACCTTAGTGACCCTCAAAGGGAAACTGCAAAGAAACTCTATGAACGCTTAAAGTCTGTACGTGACGCTTATACGAAGCGGGCTGAAGACTGTGCGGCTATGACGATACCTGCACTTTTCCCAAAAGAGAGTGACACAGACTCTACAAGTTACCAAACACCTAATCAAAGTGTTGGTGCTCGTGGTGTCAATAATTTGTCGAGTAAATTACTCTTAGCGTTGTTTCCACCTAATAGCCCTTTCTTTAGATTGTCTATCAGTGACAAGATACAGGCAGAGCTTGTAGATAGGGAAGAACTACGACAGGAAGTTGAACAGGCACTTCTACGGATTGAGCAGTGCGTTATTCGTTATATCGAAACAAGACAAATTCGTGTGACAGTAAAAGAAGCTCTAAATCAGCTCATTATTGCAGGTAACTGTCTTTTGTTTTTACCTCCTGCTGAAGGTGGAGCGAAACTTTATCGACTGTCAAACTACTGTGTTCAAAGGGATGCCTTAGGAAATGTCATTCAGATAGTCACTATTGATACTCTTGCCTATGCGACACTCCCCGATAACGTAAAGACCCTTGTAGCATCCGACGGGCGACAACATGAAATGGACGAAAAAATAACTGTTTACACTCATGTTTACCTAGAAGGTGACCAATACCGGAGTTATCAGGAAGTAGACGAACAAGTCATTGACGGTTCCGAACAATTTTTCCCAAAAGAAAAGACTCCGTGGATTGCCCTTCGTATGGTCAAAGTCGATGGAGAGTCGTATGGTCGTAGTTTTGTCGAAGAATATTTAGGAGACTTACAGAACCTTGATGCCCAATCAGAAGCAATAAGAAATTATTCAGCTATCACAAGTCACATTATTTACCTCGTGAACCCTATGGGTGTCACTCAGGTGCGTAGGGTGGCTAAAGCTAAATCCGGTGAATTTGTACCGGGCAGAAGTGAAGACATCGAAGCCTTGCAGACAAATAAACTCAACGATATGTCTGTAACTAAATCATATATTGATGGACTTGAACAACGTCTAAACTTTATCTTTCTATTAAATAGTGCTGTTCAAAGGAACGCAGAGCGTGTCACAGCGGAAGAAATCCGTTATGTAGCTGGGGAGCTTGAAGACACACTCGGTGGAACTTACAGCATCCTCTCACAAGAGCTACAACTGCCATTGGTAAGACGCTTAATGGTTCAATTAGAAAGTGCGGGTGAAATTCCGACCTTACCAAAAGAAGCAGTTGAACCGGCAATCACAACAGGTTTAGAAGCCTTAGGGCGTGGGCATGATCTAAATAAACTGATAATGCTTAAAGACATTATTGCATCTATACCTGAAGCCGCTCAAATGATGAAAATGGACAAACTTGTCTTAATGCTGGCTACGTCTCTCGGTATTGACACTACGGGTCTCATAAAGACTCCTGAAGAACTCCAAGAGGAACAACAGCAACAAATGGCTATGCAACTTGCAAGCCAAGCAACGCCGAACCTCACCAAAGGTATGGTAGATGCGGCGACCCAATCACAATAATAAAGGAGGAATTAAATGTCTACAGTAGAAGTAACCCTGCCTGAAAACACTACTACCGAGGAAACTGAGGTCAAGGACACAGAAATATCGGAGGAACAGGAGGCTGTAGTCGAGTCACCCGAAGGTGCCCCTGAAGGTGACACAAAGGAAACAGAAGACACCCCTGAAATCAGCGAAGAAAAGGCACTCGAAACAGAAATCAAAGACCAAACAAAGGCTATTGAAGATGCAACAACTTTGCTGTCTGATAAGGGGATTAACTATGAAGCATTGACCGCCGAGTATGATACTAACGGCTCTATCTCTGCTGAAAGTTATGCCGCCTTAGAAAAAGCTGGTTTCCCTGCGTCTGTTGTAAATGCTTACATTGCAGGTGTAGAAGCGACTCAAAATAAGATTGTCGATGCTGTTTACCGTTATGCAGGTGGTCAGGCAGAATACGAAAAGGTAACTGCTTATATCCAAGCAAAAGGCAAAGAAGATGTCGATAGTTTTAATGCTCTTATTGACAGTGGTAATGTCAGCGCAATCAAAATGGTTATTGCGGGGGCTAAGGCTGAAATGACAATGAACCGTGGCACCTCTAAAGCGACTGTTTTAGGTGGCGGGATTGGTGCTCCTAGCGGTGGCTATGCAAATGAGATTGAAATGGCAGAAGCAATGGCAGACCCACGTTATAGTACCGATGAAGTATATCGTAAGCAAGTCGCCACTAAACTATCTAAATCTGCTTTTATCAGCTTTAACAACTAAATATTATGAAATTAAGACACCTATAATGGGTGTCTTTCTTTATTTATCAAACATTTAAAATTTGAAAGGATGATTTATTAACTTGGCACAAACACTCGTAATTTCTTCTCCGGGTCTTGATTCTAACAACGCTGACGCTGGTCGTCTCAAAATGTTCTTGACCCAATTCGGCGGTGAGGTAATGACCGCCTATCGTCGTTTCTCTGTGACTCTTGGTCGCCATATGGAACGTACTATTCCCAACGGCAAAGCGGCAGACTTCCCGGTACTTGGTCGTAAAATTGCAAACTACCTGACTCCGGGTAAATCTTTGGATGATCTGCGTAAGGCTGAACAGCAAACACAGGTATCCATTAAGATTGATGGTCTGTTGACTGCCGATACTTTGATTACCGACATTGACGAAGCTATGAACCATTATGATGTCCGCTCTGAGTATTCTTATCAGATTGGCGAAGCACTCGCTATGGCACGTGATGGTGGCTTGTTGGCTGAAATCGCTAAGGGTGTCGTAGCAGACAAAGAGTTGCTTCCTGGATTGGGTAAAGGTAAAATCCTGAAACGTACTGTAGAGAACGGTTTGACCACTGAGTCTGAAGCTTTGGGTAAAGCTATTGTCTCTATGTTGCTTGAAGCTAAAACGGCAATGTCCAACAACTATGTCCCGAATGAAGGGCGAGTATGCTATATGTTGCCTGTATGTGTCAATGCACTGGTAGCTTCTAAAGATGCTATCAATCGTGACTTCGGCGCAGTAGCATCCATTGTTGACGCAAAGGTTACCCGTATTGCTGGTATCGACATTGTTGAATGTCCCCATCTGACTATTGGTGGTGTAACTTCTACTGACAACGGTACACCTGAAGGTCTCATTCAAGGTACTGGTCACATCTTCCCGGCAGAGTACAAAGACAAAGCCGCTTTCTTGGTAGCTCATAGAACTACTGTAGGTACTTTGGTATTGAAGTCCTTTAACTTGGAACACGGTCGTCGTATCGAATACCAAGCTGACCATATCGTAGGTAAATATGCTATGGGTCACGGTTGTCTTCGTCCTGAAGCCGCCTTTATGGGTGTCATCGAGACAGCTCCCGGTGCTTAATCAACTCTAAACTATAGGGAGACCTTCGGGTTTCCCTATTTTTTCTTATTATGAAAGAAAGGTGAACGATAACTTTGGAAATAACAGCTATCACAGAATTAGACGCAGTAAATGAAATGCTTAGCGTTATTGGTGAGTCGCCTGTAAATACCTTAGAGAATTTACAAAATATTGACGCTATAAATGCCCTGCGTATTCTCAGAGCAATTAATCGTCAGGAACAAGCTAGAGGTTGGTCATTCAATATTATTAGTGAACACACATTGAACCCTGACACTTATACAAAACGCATCAAATGGGCTGATAACTACCTCTACCTAAAAGGTAATAACGGAGAGAAACTTATTAAAAACGGTGAGTATATCAAAGACCTGTCAACAGGTGATACGACATTTAATAGTCCTATTTCAGCGGAAGTTATCCTATTGGTGCCCTTTGAAGAAATGCCGGAACCGATGCGGTCTTACATTATAGCTAAAGCTTCTTTTAACTTTCAGACCCGTGCTATGGGTTCCAGCGATCTAACAAAAATTACGCAGTCTACAGTACAAGAAGCATGGATGCGTCTTCAAGAGTATGAGTTAGACAATAATACTTATAATATGCTCGACAACACGTCTGTAAGCGAACTGAGGAAACGATAAATGACACTAATTAATCAAGATATAAAAAACCTTGTCTCAGGTATCAGTCAGCAACCTCCGCTTTTAAGACACCCGGAACAACTTGAAGAACAACTTAATGGTTTTTCAAGTGAAGCCGCAGGTCTTCAGAAACGTCCCCCGACTTTAAATGTTGCAAAGCTCATAAATTCACTGGATTTAAAAAGAAAACCTTTAGTGCACTTTATAAACCGTGATGACACTGAAAAATACATTATGATTTTTACGGGTGATGATGTCCTTGTTTTTGACCTTGAAGGAAACCAAAAAGTAGTTGACTTTGAAGGTTCTGCAAAGGACTACATTATCACAGGTAACCCACGTAGGAATTTAAGGTGTCAAACAATAGCTGACTACACTTTTATAGCGAACCGAATGGTTAAAACAAGAATGTCTGATGAAACAACTGGGGATAAATGGGATACTCAGGGTGCCTTAATAAATATTAAAAGTGGTCAATATGGACGGACATATAAAGTAAACATAAATGGATCTACTGTGGCTTCTTTTACTACTCCTGATGGCTCAGATAAATCCCATACAACTCAAATTGCTACAGATTATATAGTCAGCCAGTTGGCAACACAGGTAAGTGCTAAGGGTTACGGGATACAGCAAGGTTCAAGTTGGTTATACCTTTATAAAAGTAGTACGGGGAGCGTTACTAATACTATACAACATGTCACAGTAAATTCTGTTGCAGAACAGGTTGACCGTTTTCGTGGTATAAAAGCACTATATCGTGAGGTAAACGGAACTAATATCGCAGTGAGCGGTACGACTATTACAGTTTATGCACATAACCTAAAAAGGTTGGGTGATGTTATTGCACATAATAATCAAAACCTCAAAAATGAAATTGAGGGCTGTCGTAGCCGTTGGTGGAAGGTTACAGAGAGAATTGTAGAGGATACAGAAGACTATACAGATATTGATTACATTTTAGAATGGGGAACGATTTCAGAGGAAGTAACTGTGACCTCGAATGTAAATGCAATAGAAACAGTTGATGTTTACGACGGATATAATAATCAAGCCGCTTTTGGTATTCTTAAATCAGTCCAAAAATTTTCTATGTTACCAGCTAGTGCTCCTGATGGTTTTATTGTAAAAGTTGCAGGTGAAGCAGGAAGTACAACTGATGACTACTATATCAGATATGATGATACAGAGAAAATATGGAAAGAATGTGCTAGACCCGGTATTTTAAGCGGATATGAATTAACCTCTATGCCCCATATTTTAGTCCGTAACAGTAATGGAACATTCACAATGAAGAAAGCTGAGTGGTCAAAAAGAGAGATAGGGGATGACGACTCAAACCCACAACCTTCTTTCATTGACCAGCATATAAACGATATTTTCTTTTATCGTAATCGTTTAGGCGTTATTGCAGGTGAAAACGTAATACTAACTCGTAGTGCAGACTTTTTCAATTTTTGGATGACATCTGCCTTAGAAGTACAGGACACAGACCCCATTGATCTAGCGGTAAGCGACAACAAAATAGCTACACTTTTACACGCCGTTCCTTATGATGAAACTCTTGTCTTATTTAGTGATGACGCACAGTTTATTCTCAGATGTGACGGTGTTTTAAACCCTAAGGACGCTAATATTCCACCTCCTGTTACACGCTTTGGTAACTCTGTAAAAGCGAAACCTGCTTGTGCTGGTCGTAATCTTTATTTCCCGGCAGAGCGTAGCGAGTATACGACAGTAAGAGAATTTTTCACAGCGGCAGATAATACAGACCGCAAGGATGCTCAGGACATTACCAGTCATATCCCAAACTATATACCTAATGGAGTCTACAAATTAATTCCGTCAACTGTTGAAAACCTTATTTTGTTTTTGACTGAAGGTGCAGAAAATAAGGTATATATTTATAAATATCTTTTTGTGGACTCAGTTCGTCAGCAAGCCGCATGGTCTGTATGGGACTTTCAGAATAAAGTATATGGAGCGGAATTTATTGACTCTTACCTCTACATTGTTGTTGAGCGTAATGGAGTATTATGTCTCGAAAAAATGTCCTTTAGTTTCAACACGACAGACTTTGAAGACGAACCTTATAGGGTCTTTTTAGACAGAAAACTGGTTTATGATGTACCAAAAGGTTCATATAGTGATCTAAACGATGAAACAACATTGAACCTTGCCGACATCTATGGAGAAACATATCAGGAAGACCACCAGTACAGTGTTGTGACCACTGACGGTACTTATGTGCTGTCTGAAGGTAATATAGTAAAACTAATAGGAAACTATGAGGAACAGAGTATTATTGTAGGGTTGAATTATCTTTTTAGGGCTGTCATGTCTACTTTGATGTTTAAAAAGACAGACGAAGGAAGAACTCAGGCAATTACTGAAGGTAGACTTCAAATAAAGTATTTTTGGGTAAACTACAGCGAGTCAGGTTATTTTAAAATCATTGTAGAACATTTTGACAAGAATACTTATACCTATGAGAACACGGCACGCATACTTGGAACGTCTTCTAATATTCTAAATAAATTACCTTTTCATACCGGACAATTTAAAGTGCCTATACATAGCTTGAATACTAATTGCCGGATTTATATAGAGAGTGAAGAACCCAATCCATTAGCTTTTGTAGGCGCAGGTTGGATTGGAGATTACTATAGGAGAACTCGCCAGTATTGATGACGATAAAGATACTCACGATAGGGTACTTAATGGATTTTATGGCGCATATACGCCCGGAAGACTTAGAGGAAGTGGAGGTCGGAGAAGGAAAACCTTTTAAAGACCTCCCTATAAGTTCGTTGCTTAAAAGTGGTTGTCTTTGCCTTGTTAATAATGAAACTAACGAAGTGTACGCTTTGGGTGGTTGCGAAGATAATATTGTGTGGATGCTTTGTACTACACGAGTAGAGAATAATAAAATACAGTTTCTCAGATACACTAAAGCACTTCTTAAAGAAGTCCTAAAAGGTGTTCCCTATCTCTATAACGCTGTCTATAAAAAGAATAAGCTTCATGTGAAATGGCTTGAATGGATGGGAGCGAAATTTATAAAAGAGACAGAAACGGAAACACATATAGCCTTTATGTTTGAAGGCAGGAAGGAGAGCGACAATGTGTGATTTTGGAACTGCTTTAGCATCAACACTACAGATAGGCGGTAGTCTTTTTGGTCAACATGAGCAGGCAAAGGCTTATCAGGCTCAATTAGATGCCCAAGCAAAAGCCGCTGTTACAGAAATGAACTTTGCTTTTCAAAACTACGAAGCAGAGCGTACAGATGCTTTTGACCAAACTGTAGCTGACATTATGAAGATACGTCAAAACGCTTTGCAGTTGAATAGTGGTGTCAAAGCGGCTGTAAACGAAAATATGAGTGGCAGAACAGCTAATCTGCTCGTTCGTAATGTTGAAGGTGATACAGCAAGGGCTGTAGGGTCGGCTAAAGATAACTACAGTCGTAAATCAAATGAAATTGATTTAAACAAAGAAGCGACCTTAAGGAGCACAAAAAGTTACATTGATAACCTTAATAAATCAGCTCCTAAGATGCCGTCTGCACTCAGTAATATCCTAGGAGCCGCCGCTACGGTCGTTGGTAATACTACAGGTGCCTTAAATAGAAAGAATGAAGTTCTTTCAAAAGGTCTCGAGTGGGATTGGTGGACAGGTGGCGCAAAAGTAAAAAGATGAAAGGAGATCTAAACTATAGCTAATTTAATCGGTAATGCGATAGGAACTCAGCGACAATTTGCCAAACAACCGGAAGGTGTCTATGGAAAAAGGTTGCAAGGTGTGTCTGTGGGTGCTGGTCTTGGTTTAAGGGACACTTCAGGGGCTATGAATTTAGCAAACTCTTTGGGGTTACTTGGCGGTGCTATTTTAGAAGCCCAAGTTGCTAAAGATACCCGGAGAGAAAAACTTGGTAATGCTGAAGCTGACCGCATTTTTGCCCTTGCTTCAGAAGAAGATAAACAGAAGTTAAGCACTTTGGATATATTAGCAAGGTCAGAAAAGTTTGATCTTGCTGACAATCCATATGCCGCCGCTCGTATTGATGAACTGCGTGGTCAACATTTGAATACATTGTATAAGAATGAATATGACCAAAGCGTAGCTCCTAATCAACCGTTAGCAAAGGACTCACAGGAAAATGCCAAGACCTTTGAGGACTACATGAATGGTCGCCTAAAAGAAGACGGTATTACTTTTACGAATAGCACTGCTTTTAATAAAGGGTTTTTTAGTAGTCGTCCGATTGATTTATTAGAGCAGGATGCCAAGTATCGTAAGCGTCGTCAAAATGACTTAGAAGAAAAACGTAATGCGGCGTTGAGTTCTAAAGCAGACGACATTATAACAAATTCTTATGGCAGGGCAGATGCAGATGTAGCACGTGACTTACAGAAACTTCAAGAAGACGAAATGTTGACAGGTGTCAGCCTAAATGTCCGTCTGAAGCTTTCTGAAGGTATACTGAAGTCTCTAGCACTAAACGGTAGTCCTTCACAGATAACTGCTTATGGGGAAACTGTTTTATACTTCGATGACACTACTGGTCAAGAAGTACGTGTCAAAGACTTAAACCCTATGGGCTATTATAATGTTCTTGCAAATAGAGCGAATAGTGCTATGTTTGAGCAAAAGACTAGGGAGTTTCTAAAAGGTGCTGAGTCTTTAACTTCATCTGAAATACCTGATTATTTTGAGAAACTGCAAAAGTCAGACCCGACTTTTTATAAAGCGATAGCACCCCGGCTTGAAGGAATGGTCAAAACAGCGCAGATACGTGAAGAAAAAGAACGAAAGGCCTTTATGGTGGAACAGGAAAAAGCTTATAAAGCCAAAGCCGCCAATGATGCCCTCACTAGTAAATTTATCGCTTTTAGTAGCGGTAAAACACTAGATATTGCTGGTAATCTCTCCACAACACCTACGTACAACTATGGCGACAAACAGGTAACCTTCACTGAACAAGATATTGTCGACTGGTCACAGCAGCAGTTCTATAACAATATGCAGACCCTTGGTGCTGTCGAAGGAAGCAAAGCAAACTTAAAGCTGCTGTATTTTCCGCCAGCAACAAAGTTTAAAGAGACAATCAAGAAACAGATGACAACTGACTTGTCCCTTTTAAATCCCCTTACCTTACAGGAAGATGAAAATGGAACGAAAACCCTGCCGCCTGCCCTTGGTAACCTTATGACTATCTATAAGACAGACCCCGGTTCCTTTATGCAGCTCTTCCCTGAAGACAGCAAAGACATAATGACTCTTAATGCGCTTATTGATGCCAATGGTATGGAACAGGGCGTCAGTAAATTTGCAGAACGGCGAGAACTGCTAAAAGATGAAAACTTTAAAAGGCAGTTCCAAAAACAACTCAATGAATCCTACGAAGCTACCTTAAGTATTCCTGAAGTTGCCACCTTGGCTAGTAATGGGTCTACAGACGATATCAGTTTGTCTGGCAATAATTTTGCCGTAGCTTCTTTATACGAAACAGCCCTTGAAGGGAACCTGCTTACAGGTATGAGCCCTGACGCAGCAGAGAGACTCGCTAAGCAACAAGTTGCCGACACCTTCTTTAATTATCAGGGAGCCGCTATCCCAAAAAACTTCATAAAAAATATTCAAAGTACCAATCAGGAAATGGTCACCTACTCATATCTTGACGCTAAACGTAATGAACTAGCCGCCGATGGTGACCCCGGTGATGTACACTTTTTCTATAATCACACCGCAAGAAGCTTGCAGGCAGAATTACAAGGCGCAATAGTTTACAAAGAGGATTTACCTACTTTTACAGCAAGTGTCCATAAATATTTAGAGGGCTTGCCGCAAGCAGAACAGGTACGTCTCGAAGATGTCTATACAACAGCATTAGATGACTCAGAATATTATGAGTCCAACCCACTAGATAAAGTAATGCGGGATGCCGGTGTAAAAAATACTATAATAGATTAAATAAAGGAAGGGAAATATGAATAGCCGAGATTTAGCAGAACTTGTCTCACAGCACACAGAGCGCAACGGTAGAAAAATACCTGCCACATTTATTTATGCACAGATGGCACATGAGACAGGTGGATTTAAAAGTGAATTAGCTTTAAAACATAATAATTTTGGGGGTGTAACACAATTCACCCCTAATGGTTTAGATCAACCTGACGGTAGTAATTATTACATGAATTTTGGTAGCCCGGATGAGTTCGCTGAATACTACGGCAATTATTTATCTAAGTATGCAGAAGACGGCATCTATGAAGCTACCACAATAGACCAATATGCAAATGCTTTAAAACGTGGTGGATACTACGGAGATACCGTAGAAAACTATGCGGCAGGCATGAAGCATTTTGCAGGTCAAGACAGTATACTTGAATTAAGTTCCTATGCAAAAGAAAGTGTTGACCCACAAAAACCTATAGTAGAACAAGAGGTTATACCTGATGCTACCTTTGAGGATAAATTTTATGATTCTGTGTATGACTCTGCTATATGGGGTGCTTTCAGAACAGCCGGGACACTTAAAGATGCCCCTAATGATGATGCGTTTACTCTGACTCAGGAGGACATTGACGCTGTCCAAAAGGAACTTGGTGGTGACTATTCAGCTACCTTGTGGGTTGCTCAAAATGCCAAAAGTTACACCCAGCTCACCCGCCTTACTCAACTGAAAAAAGCAGACCTTGAAAGGCGTAAACGTATTGATGTTTCCCCTATAGGTCTGAATACTACAGGTACTATAATTGGAGGATTGTTAGATCCACTCAACTACATACCGTTTTTAGGAGCTGTTGGTAAAGTAGGGACGGTTGCCCGTTATGCGAAGCTGGCGGCGAGTGGTGGTGCCTTTAACCTTGTCGAACGTGGCTTCACGCAGGCCACTACAGGCTACTCCCAAAACTATCCCATGGCGGTCCTTATGGGAGCTGTGGCAGGAGCAGGGTTACCTTTCGCCGCTGATATGATTGGTAAGAGCTTTAGTAGAAAAACCAAAGCCACAGGCGAGCAGCTTATGGGTGATATGCTGAATATGGAACATCATGCAGAAGCACTTAAAGTAGGTAAAAAGTCTCCCAATGCTTTCCAAAATCTTCAGGATTTTGTTGATACACTAACCGAAGCGCATGATACAGCCTTTGTAAGAACAATTAAAGATGATATAGCAGAGCAACTTCATCCCAAAAATGGTGTGTATCTTCTTGCAGAAGCCGACGCACGAAGAATAGTACGGAAGCGCGGAATTGAACTTGCAGACAAAGTAAAAGGTATTTTTGATGATGAGACAGGAACCACCATTCTAATTAAAGAAAATCTTGGTGGCGTTGAAGATATACGTAAGACCTTACTCCATGAAAAAGGTGCACATGGTCTTAAATATATTTTATCACCACAACAATATAAGAGCGTTCTAGCTGACCTAAAATTCCGCATAAACAATAACCCATCACCCGCTATCAAAAGAGCAGTACGAAGGGCGGGGGGCTCCGGTGATGTCGAAGAAGTCCTTGGTTATCTTGCAGAGGAACTCACGCCTGCCAACCCACTTATGAAGAAACTCAAGAAACAAATGGACAAAGCTATGAACGCCATGGGGCTAAAAGGGAGAATGATGGACGAAGAATTTGTTGATATCCTTACCCGCAGCGCTAAACAGCATATTGAGAATCAACAGGGTTATAGAGTACTGAAAGATGGTAGCGTAGAATTTCAAGGGTTCCACTATTCCAAAAAGAACTTTTTGAATCCCCAACACATAGACAACGCCGTTAAAACACTCGGTCTTGGTAAAAGCCTTACTGACTGGTTCAAACGTGCTAAACTCTTTGCTACCCCTTATTCTGTAGGCAGTACCTCTAAGTCCAAAACTATGAAAGCGTGGACAACCCGCTTTCTAGAAAACCCCTATATGGATACAGAAGTGAAAGAAGTAACCGCTGAGTCCTATAAAAATTTCATCCATCAAAGGCTCAACACATATGTCTTGGATTACATGAAAGTGAGAGACAAACACTTGGTACGTCTTCAAAAACTTTCAGCTGGTGCTAAAGATGCTTACAATGAACAGGTAATTCGAGCTTACAACGCTATGAGGGCAGGCAACATAGCAGGCTTTTCTACTGACAACCTAGATGACGGTATTAAAGAAGGTGTACAGGCCTTGCAGAGGTTCCGGGAATTTCAGGAGGATATCACACGTGACCCTTCTAAATATCTCGGAGAAGGGTATGGTCTACTGTCCAAAGACTGGCAAAATTATGATGATGAAGTATATCGTTTTATGGATGATAGTAAACACGCTGATTTTATAAATAATTGTGGTGGCATAAAAAAGGCTAAAGACCTTTTATATCAATATGCACTAAAGGCGGGTAAAAAAGAAGTCGTTCGCAAACAAATTGAAGATCATCTGACAATACAGTGGAAAGCTGAATGTGAACGAATTAACAAACTAAATAAAAAAGGTAGGGAACTCTTACCACTCCCTGAGAGACCCAAACTCACGGATGAAGAATTTCAAATAGAATTTGAAAAAAGAGCCTATGAGTGTGCGGCAGGTTTGGCTGATAGAGGGGATAACATTACCACTAACACTGCTAATAAAATTGCCAACGACATTGGCGACCTTGAAAACCTCAAATATCGCTTTCCTATGGACACCTCCCTGGAAATAATTTTACCGAACGGGAATGCTTTCAGCTACGACAACAATTTGCGCTCCTATGACTTGGATACCTTTCTACCGATGTTCAATAATCGCCTGAGCGGAGAACTTGCGATAACCACTAAGTTCCCCAAAGGCGCAGAGCTGTTCCATATGAACTCGCTAGGTTTTGAAGATAACCTCACAGGTAATATACAAGGTCTCCGTCAAATTATTGAAACTGAACTCAACGAACAAGTCAGCAGGCGGCAGATATCAAAAAGTGATGCCGTTCAAGACTTACAGAGTTTTGATTTTTATATGAAAAAACTACGTGGTATTCCTACAGACGAACATCCGAAAACCTTCTTAGATGCTGTTGCAACCATGCTGAATAATTATGCCTTTGCACGGAACGGTGGTAATATGGTCTTTAATCAGGCGGGTGAAGTCAGTGGAACTGTAGCCTATGCGGCAAGTGACGCTATCTTTGACCTATTTCCCTCCCTTGGCAGACATATCACCGACCTGAAACACGGCAAAGGAAGCACTCAGTTACTTGATGACGCCATAATGGACACATTTGGTGAAGATGCCCAACAGTATGTTTTCTTTAACGCCAACTCTACACGTTCTAAAATGTTCCGCATGGTAGGGACCAACAGCCCTGTTGATAAAGGATTGGACGCTGTCGCTTCAACTGTCAAGACATCCGCAAGTGCGCTCTCAAAGGTAACAGGCTTTGCTAAGTTGAATACCACTATGATAAAAAGTGCACAAAAGCACACCCTCATTGACTTGGCACAGTGGGTAAACGGAAAAGATTTCCCTGCCTACCGCAACCCCTTCTCTGATAAAAAACTCAAAGCAATCGGGCTTGTCGGCAAACAGGAAATAGAAAATTTCAGGGACACTCTCAAACCCTTTATGCGCTTCAATGAACAAGGCAAACTGAAAGCCCTCGACATCAAAAGCCTAAGGCAGAATGACCCGGATACCTTCATGCAACTGTATACCTTAGTAGAAAACCACGTCAACCGCTGTATAGTAATGCCAACCATTGGTACGACTAATATGCTCAAAGAGTCTCATCCGGCGTGGCGCATCTTCTTCATGTTCAAAGACTTCACCATGCGTGCGTCACATAGTCAGACTATCAGGGCACTGTCTAACCGCGAAGCAGACGACCTACTCGCCCTCCTTTACTCATCAGTCACAAACCTTGGTGTAGTGACAGGACTTGCATATCTTCGCTCTCTCAACAAACCCGAAGCTGAACGCAAAAAATATCTCGACCAGTATTTTACTCCCCAGGCATTGGCCTACACGGCCTTGATGCGTAACAGTATGACGGGTTCCATTTTATCCCCTGTTAATGATATAATAGAAGCAACCGGATATGCTCCTGTTGGCACGGTGCGTACCACAACCAATCGTACCTTTGCCACTAAAGACAAGGATAAAATAGTAGGCTCCTTCATCACACAACTACCAGCTGTCAAAGGGGCACTCGATATAAGCGAAGCAGTTACTCAACCGCTCAGTCACGATAGGTTCACACAAAAAGACCTTAGTAAACTGATGAGTCTCGCACCGGGACAAAACATGCTACCTCTCGTGTGGCTTCGTGATGAACTTATCCAAAACAGTAATCTACCAAAAAAGAAGACGAAGAAATAAACTTATAGAAGGGAAGAAGATTATATGCTGAGAAAATTATTAGGCACCATTGTCCTGCTTGTCTGTGCGCTGGGCGCGCCTGTCCTTCTTGTTATAATTAATCCTAACGACAGCCTGTTTCTGTTTCTGATGATTATACTGGGCGTCTTCTCTCTATTGTTTGTATCAGATGCCATTATAAAAAACTGGCAGGAATAAATTAGTTTACAAGAGAACATAAAGACTCATTAAGGCTACCTTCGGGTAGTCTTTTCTTATGTGTAATAAAAAAAAATAAGACACGGTGAATAGTCTTCAAACTACCGTGTCTTGTAGTCAATCTTACAAACGTTTAGTGATTATATGGACAATAACACCAACGACGATGGGTAAGACTACATTATCCATCACAAAGGAAATAAATTCCTTCAACTATTAGCATCCTTCTTTCTTTGTTTATTTCCACGACTATTCAAGTAATAGTGGATGCTATCACTAATTATAACACACAAAAAAAAAATACCATACAGAAAGGAAATGATACATATAGCAACGGAATTAAAGACGTCTATTACCTATACTGGTACAGGGTCACAGAAAATTTTCGATATTCCTTTTGATTACCTGAGGACTTCCTTCGTCAAAACAAGTGTAGATGATGTAGAGTTAGCCTACGGGGAAGATTATGTCATCATCAATCGTCAAATAGAGTTCACTGTGGCTCCTATAAGTGGTTCCCATGTTGTGGTCTATAGGAAAACCCCAACTGACCGTTTAGTATCTTGGGCAGATGCGAGTGTACTCAAAGCATCTGATATGACGATTAATCAGGTACAACAGCTCCATATCTTAGAGGAACAGCAGGACTGGACAAAGACCAATAGTATCGTTATGGAAGGGACTGTCGGTTGGAACGCTAGGTTCCATAGGATCATCAATATGGGCGACCCTGTGAAGCCACAAGATGCTGTCACGAAAAATTATATTGAAAATGTTAAAACAGGCTTTATTTCT
>OHEQ01000603.1_pt1 | contig 22098 bp, 19 predicted proteins | sample 1567321 | NCBI WGS metagenome assembly OHEQ01 (sample SAMEA3879598, study PRJEB24766) | human gut metagenome | biome: human-associated habitat; feature: feces | place: USA | collected 1985/1987
TTTCAATAATATCATAATCAACTAAATCTGCAACACTGTTTATTCTTTTTACATAGGAGTCTATACTATCTGTTTGAGCTATCTTTTTAATATCTTCACCTTTTACATTTCCTCCACCTCTAGGTGTTCCTGGATTTACTTGTCTATTTATCTCCATAGAAAAACTATTTGTTATATTAGCAAATGTTTCTTTTGAAGCTCTGTCCGTAGCATCTTTAATAGATAAACTTATAAGACTTAAAGTTGACATAGCCAAAATGACTAACATAATAATTATTGATTTTAAGCTTTTTCTAGTTACATAAGCAAATGCATTTTTTATCATTATTCAACCTCCAAATTCATTTTATTTACTTTTTTCAACTTTTTACCACTTAGTTCTAAAATGATATCTGCAGAATCTGCTACTTCCTTACTATGTGTTACAACTATTACACATTTATCTCTATCTTTAGCTAATGTCTTTAATATATTAATTATTTCTCTAGCAGTAACACTATCCAGATTACCAGTAGGCTCATCAGCTAGTATTATTGGAGCATCTGATACCAATGCTCTGGCAATAGCTACTCTTTGCTGCTGTCCACCAGATAATTTCATAACATTTCTTTTTATTTGTTTTTTATCTAAGCCTAGTTCAAACAAGATACTTTCATCTGCTGATTTATTCACTAATCTAATATTTTCAATCGGCGATAAATAATCTATTAAATTATAGTTTTGAAACACTAAAGATATATTATTTTTTCTATGATTACTATATCCTTTCTTTTGTATATCTTCATTCTTAAACAATATTTGTCCTGTTTGAGGTTTATCGAGTCCAGCAAGTAAGGAAAGAAGTGTAGATTTTCCTGCTCCTGACTTTCCTACTATCGCATAAAACTTCCCAAGTTCAAATTTTTGATTTACTCCTGACAAAACTTTTTCTTTAGAATTGGCATAACTATATGATACATTCTTTATTTCTAATATTTCCATCATTTTCTCCTAACTTATTTTTGATAATATTTCTTTAGGCTTCTTGATTAATATTAATGAAGAAGCAAATACAACTGATAAAACAATAATACTTATTAATATTAAATAACTTTGTCCAAGTGTTGTAATATTTAACATAAAACTATCATTTATTAAACTTCCACCAGAAATCATTGAGTCCTCTGAGTTAACGATTCCACCTGCAATTACTTTTAGTAATACATTTCCTAAAAATAAGGAAGATATTATACTTGGTATCGATATGAATAATAACTCGAATATAAATTGCATTATAATATGTATCTTAGATGTTCCAATAGATAAAAATATACCTATTTCATAAATTCTTTCTCTTAACCATAGAATCAAAATCAATGAAAGAACAATAATCCCGCCTAACATAATAGAATAAGTCATTATTTTTATTATGTGTTTTATTCCACTCACTGACTCCAAAGACTCTTCAAACGCATTAGAATCTTTTTCAACAAAATACTTTGACTCATCAATCTTAAGCTCTTTCAATTTGTTTAAGGCTAAGTCTGTAGATTCTGCGCTACTAGAATACATTAAAATTTTATTTGCAATTTTGTTATTTTCTGATTTATTTAATATCTCTTGGCTTGTTGAATAATCTACAAACACCATATTTTCGCTAAAATCAGAAGATAGCCCTGTATATGTTTCATGTTTTTTACCAGAAAAGATCCCTATAATTTTAAATTTATGACTTTTTATTTTTCCACTTTCTTCAATGTCAAGTAATTCAAGATTAACTTCATCACCTAATTTTAGATTATTTTGTTTAGCAAATTCTTCATGAACAATAATTGAATTCTTATCATTTTCTTCTATATTTTTTCCTTCTTTAATTGTAAACACTCTACTGCTAAACAAAATATTTCTTTTAGTATTATTTGTAGCTTCGAATGAAACAACATTCTTAAATTCGTCAGATAAATCTTCTCTATTTATTCTTTGTTCTCCGCTAACTACTTTAGCATCTTTTAGCTTTGCTAATCCATTATATTGAATTATTTTTTCTTCAATTTCTTTTATTTTTTCAATATCTTTAAATTCATTAACATTAAAATAGTTACCATCTTTTTTTGTTATTGATATTGAAGAATTAGAACTTTCATATAAAGCCTTTTCTATTTCATCGCTTGATTTCATTATTGTTAAACAAGAATACAAACAAGATAGAACTATAGTCAATATGATAAAAATTATTAAAGTTCTATTTCTCTTTCTTGTAATATATGCTATAGCATTTTTTATCACTTTCCTAACTACTCCTTTCTATTTTCTTACTCCATAACTAATTGCATCTACTGGACAAGCATTTTTTCATAAATTATTCCTCCTTTATTTTTTACACAATAGCATTTTATAGCTACTTTCAATAACATTCTACACACCTTTTATGAAACGTTGATGAAATATAATTTTTTATTTTTCCTACACTTTGAATTATACAGGAAGCCAGTCTGTAATTTGGTGGTATTTCCGTCAATCTGTTATTTATGCCTTCATCCTTCTTGACCAGCTCTTTATAGCGAATGGCATACATAGAATACCAATCAAGACAGGAATTGTAATAAGTAGATATGGTGACCAGATAAGCTTCCCAAAAATACTAAAAGTATTAGTTCTGAAAATATCTGTTGAACTTCCTACCAATGGTATTAAATCCAATGCTTTTTGCATTCCATAAGGAAGATATTCTGCAATCATCATTGGTCCATATACAACAGCCAGACTAAGCAGTAAGGTAAGTACATTATTTTTTACAGCCGCTGATATAAACATAACAATTCCGGCAAAACCTATTGCTCCAAGCAGTACAAAAGCATATTCATAAATTTCTGCCTGCAGCATATTCATAGGTGCAACAGCAATCAGCTTGATATTCTGAATCGGCATATCCCATCCGGCAGTTCCCATAAAAAACAACTGTGATATAACATTTGAAACAGCAAGTAATGCAAATAACTCCACTGTAAACGCTAAACCAGTAAGAATTTTGGCAAGAGCGATTTTCCCCCAGCCATTTCGAGTCGTCAATACTAGTGTGCTTGTATTATCATGCCATTCGCCCGCAAATAAAGAGGATAAAACAATACCGAGAAACAAAGCCATCACAACGCCCAGATCCGCAACCATACTACCAAGAAGCGTTGACCAGCCTTCTACCCACTCATAACGAAATGGTTTTTCTACCTTTCTCTCTATCTGATGTAAAAACTCTTTTTCAGCTCCTACCTGACCACTGCCCTCCAAAAACTCATCAAGCACCTGCTGTCTTCTTTCATAGAAACCTGTTAACTTATCCGGATCAACATAGCTTATCATCGTTTTATAATTACTGGTATCTCGAAGCTCCGGATACAATGTTCCGAGCCAACTATTAACTATCTGCCAGTCTGTCTTTTCCAGTTCTTCCTCCATACCGTCAGCTTCCATTTGCTGATAATCACTTACTATTTGCTGCAAGGTTTCATCCGTCAATTCTCCACCAAATGAAAGTGCATATTCCTGACTATCCTTTATTACTGTATATCCATCAAAATTATTGCCAAAAGCACTTGTATAGTCATCTGAGCTACCAAAACCGAACCATTGAAACGAAAGTATGCTTCCAAAAATTACATAATAAACAAAACACAACAACACACATATTTTAACAATTTTCTTTCGCCATAACTTTTTATGCTCTAACCAAAATAGTTCCATTCTATTTCACTCCTTCCTCTGTGGGAAAATAAAATAAATAAAGATCTTCCAATGTAGCTTCACAAGGAACCGCTCGCTCACTAGGCATATTGTCTGAAATAATACGCAATATAATTTCTTTTCCTTCGTGCCGTAAATTAGCAACCGTTGTTTTTGTCTGCCATTGTCTAGCTTCTTGTGGAGAAACAGAAAGCTCCCAAACCTTACCATTTGCCTTGTGAATCAACTCAGGAACCGTACCCTGCAATACAAATTTTCCTTTTTTCATCAATAGCACTTCATCTGCTATTGCTTCTATATCCGATACAATATGTGTGGAAAGAATTACAATTTTATCTCCTGCATACTCTGAGAGCAGATTACGAAAACGGACACGCTCTTTCGGATCAAGTCCTGCAGTCGGCTCATCCAAAATCAAAATTTTCGGATTATTAAGTAACGCCTGTGCAATTCCTACTCTTTGTTTCATACCACCAGAAAAAGTTTTTACTTTTTTGTTTGCCACATGGCTTAAATCAACCACTTCCAACAATTCAGTCACACGTTTTTTTGCAACATTCTTCGGTATTCCTTTCAGTGCTGCAATATACATTAAGAACTCCACCGCAGTATAATTTGGATAATATCCAAAATCCTGTGGTAAATAACCCAACACATTCCGGTAATCTGCCCCCATCGAAGTTACTTCTTTTCCATCCAGCAATACCTCCCCTGAGGTTGACTCCAAAACAGCACATAGCATACGCATCAATGTTGTTTTACCTGCACCGTTAGCCCCCAAAAGACCATATACTCCCGGCTTTAAGGTTGCACTAACACAATCTACCGCTATTTTCCTGCCATACTGTTTTGTTAAACGATCAAGCGACAATTCCATACATTTTTCCTTCCTTTCTCATCTCTGCAATATAATGGATTTCATTTATAAAGAACATAGCAAAAATCAAAAATGTAACAATCCACACCCCCACTGCTGATGTTTCATATAACCATGGCAATATTCTTGCTGACATCCCCCAACAAATGCAGGAACCCAGCATTACAATTGCACATATCTGTAAACTCTGTTTCTTTTGCAAACGGATCAAACGTAGCAACGCAACCATACACACTAAGTACGGAACCAGGCAGTATAGAACCATCTGTCCAATCTCTTTATAAGAATTTTGCAAATAAACTTCCATACACAAAAGAATTGTTATACACACCAAATTAGCTGCCCCAGCCAAAACCAGCTTTGCTAACGTGATTTGGGCACCAGAAGCTCTTGTTACCGCTTCAATCTCGCTCATTCCATAATATTGGCTTTTAAAAATTGCTGGCATGATAGCCAATACAAACAGCGGCATAAAAATTGGTATTTTCTTTGGCACGTCTGCAATGCTGGCAATTGTTAAACAAACTATAAATAACGTTACTGCCTGCAAACCAAATATTGGAATACCTTCAAAGCGAAATACATCTGAAAGATAGTGAAAGAAACCTGTCCTCGGTTCTGCCCTAGTCACTTCCTGTTCTCGTACAATTTCAGTGCAAAGCTTAATCGTTTCCTCTAATCTTTTAGGTTGTACTTCCTCTCCTAAAGATTGCTGTAAATAGCCCTTCAAATTTTTATCTTTCATTTTCCTGCTCCTTTCTCATAATTTTTAAAGCATTACGAACCCTGCTTTGTGCTGTTCGCATATTGCATCCCATCACTTTTGCAATCTCTCCAAAACTAAGTTGTTCTCCAAAGCGTAGAATGACTGCTTCCCTTTGTTCTGATGATAAAAAATTCAAAAAATAGCTTATCTCTGCCCTATCCTCTAGCCGAACTATGTCGTTATACTCATGCACTATATTTTCTTCATCTTCTAATGGATAAAACTCAACCTTCCTACTTTCATCAATACATAAATGATTTGCAATCGTGTATAGATAAGCCTTAAATTTCTTTTTCCCTTTATATCCGGATAAATTCTTAAACAACTTCAAAAATGTTTCCTGAGTCAGGTCTTCTGCTTTTTCCAGATTAGAGCAATGCCACCTACAGTAACGTAAAATAGATGTATAATAGCGTTTTATCAATTCTTCTGCTACATTTTCATTTCCAAGTAGAATCTGTTCCACTAATTCGTCATCACTCAACACGCATCAGACTCCTTTCCATTGAATATCTGTATATATATAATAACGGGTTATGCACTTAAAATGATTAAAAGATTCCTCATTTTTTCTTTTTTGCCCATCATAGCCACTGCGATACCCTCCTTCAAAATGTGCTAAAGCCTTATCCCTTTTGCATAGATTTATCCACTTTGTCAAGGTGGCTATGTAAACAGTACCAGAGAACGCAAAAAAGCCGCCTACTCTTAAAATCAATAAGAATAAGCCGCTTTGTAATCTGCCTTAGACATATTCAATTTTATATTGGAAAGCAGGTGAAATGACAAATCTGCAAAAAGGGACAAAAATAAGCGTACCACTATTTCTAATGATACGCCTATCCTCATTAAATCACTTCAAAATGCTTCAATGCATCCTTTATGGCGTCCACTTTCTCCGCTGTCGGATGCTTCCTTGGCTGTTTCAATTCTTCTACCGCATTAGGAGCATCATACATTGGCAAGCCTAAATCTCTCTTTACCTCTGCGATATATGCGGTATGTACTTTGAAGCCGTATTTAGCTTCTATGTACTCCTTTATCATTTTGTAGGTCACTCGTTCTTTGGGCTTGTAACTTTCCTCTCTTTTAGCAATATTATCAAGTGGAACTTTTCCCTCACCTTCGCCAAACTCAACTTTTACGTTGATATGTCCGTCTGGCTTTTTGTGGGAAAGCAGTACTACCGTCTCCACATGCACCGTATGAGCGAATTGGTCTACAGGCTGAACACGATCTATCTCGTAACCATTAGCAACAAGATATTTCAGGTCGCGTGCAAGTGTTGCCGAATCACAGCTCACGTACACAATCCGCTTAGGATTCATTTTGACAATCGTATCAAGAAGTGTCTCATCGCAGCCCTTTCTAGGCGGGTCAACAACCACAACATCAGGATTAATCCTCATTACAGACTCAAAGGAGGCTGAATCGGACAATCCAGAATTTTCTTTTGAATCAACAGGCTCATTTTCCGCTTTCTTCATATCTTCATCATAAATACGCGGCACAACCTCTTCTGCCTTGCCGACAAAAAATTCAGCATTATTAAGAGAATTGCGGAGTGCGTTATTTTTTGCATCCTCTATCGCCTGTGGAACAATCTCGACACCGTATACCTTTCGTGCCTTTGTTGCCATAAGAAGCGATATTGTTCCTATTCCGCAATACAAATCCCAGACCGTCTCATTTCCCGTAAGTTCTGCATATTCAAGAGCTTTACGATAAAGCTTTTCCGTCTGCACAGGATTGACCTGAAAAAATGAGAGTGGTGAAATTCTGAACATAATCCCGCAGATACTGTCCTCGATATAGGAATTCCCCCATATTACTGAACATTCACTGCCAAGAATAACATTAGTTCTTTCCTTATTAATGTTAATCATAATTGATGACATTCCGCTGATATCTTTTAAACAATCTGCCAGCTTGTCAGCATGCGGAAGCGTTTTACCGTTTATAATAAGACAGACCATAATCTGACCGGTATGTTTTCCTGTTCTTATCAGAATATGACGGATAAGTCCCTTGTGGGACTGCTCATCATAAACGCTTATATTGTTTTCATTGATAAATGTACGGATTTTCTCAAGAATCTGTGCATTTTCAGGTGCACCGATTGCACACTGCGTATAATCTACAATACTGTGTGTTCTTCCTGCGTAAAAACCAATTACAACTTTTCCGTCCTTATTTCTTCCGACCGGATACTGTGCTTTGTTGCGGTAATTAAACGGATTCTCCATTCCTATTACAGGAAGAACTTCACAATCTGTTATTCCACCGATTCTTGCCAGATTGTCACGGACAAGCTTCTGTTTATATTTAAGCTGTGCTGAGTACGACATCTGCTGAATCTGACATCCGCCACACTGCCTTGCGACAGGGCATACAGGTTCTACCCTGTCTTTAGAAGGTGTTATTATCTCCATGAGCCTTGCATATCCGTATGTCTTTTTTGCCTTAATAACTTTGGCTTTTATAATATCACCTATAACCGCATCTTTTACAAAAAGTGTATAACCATCGGCTTTGCCTATTCCCGCACCGTCTGTTCCTATATCTTCTATTTCAATCGTAACCTGATCGTCTTTTTTTAACATAAATTCTCCTATAAGATGAATTCTTATCTACACAATTGTTCTCTTGATATTAGCATCAATCCATCTGTTGTATCCAAGCCAGTCATTTGTATCTTTCGCCTCAAGTGCCTCACGCATTGTCTCCATTTTTGCATCACAGTCATCTGCAAATGCAAGAGCAAGTGCCTCCGCTATTGCCGGTTTTTTCGGCGAACCATACTCTAGTTCACGATGATGTGCAAGTATACAATGACCTATTTCCGCTTTCAATGTTTCAGGAAATCCTTCTATCTGATTCATTTTCTGAGTAACCATCTCGTATCCCATTACAATATGTCCGAGGAAATTTCCCTCATCCGTATAATCATTTTTAGGAAATTCTGCAAGTTCCCTTACCTTACCGCAGTCGTGAAGCATTCCACAGGCAACCAGCAGATCCCTGTTAAGAAAATCATAATTTGATGCAATTTTATCACACATTCTTGTCACACTAAGGCTGTGCTCAAGAAGTCCGCCTGCAAATCCGTGATGAACAGACTTTCCAGCTGCAACTGACTTGAATTTTCTGATAAAGTCTGCATCATCCACAAAAAATGCTTTTAAGAGTGATGAAATATATGTATTTTTAATACTTCCCGCAAACTGAAGAAGCTCTTTATACATATCATCAATATTGAAACGGCTGCTTGGAATATAATCAGATTCAATATATTCACCCTCGTCAGCCTTTCTGATTCTGTCAATCTTTAACTGTAATGCTCCATTGAAACTTGTAACCTGTCCTGTAACCGCAACATAATCAAGTGCATCGAAGTCACTTATTCCGCCTGAATTAGGGTCCCAGATTTTAGAATCAAGCTGACCTGTCTTATCCATAAGCATAACATTTTCATACTCTTTACCCGCTTTTGTTGTCGCAGTCGATTTTGACTTGCAAAGATATACCTCACTTATTCTTTCACCATCTTTTAAAGTCTCAATATAACGCATTTTCTTTTACCTATTCCTTCTTTAAAATATTTACTCATTATTTTCACAAAAATCCACCGGAACATACCGTTATCTCACAGAAAGCACAACGGAAAAATTAAGTTCCCTGTACTCATCGCGTCCGGCTCTTTTGACTGTCAGTGTGATATTCTCACCGTTCACACACCGATATAGTTTCTCACTAAATGACTGAATTGTCAAAACACTATTTCCATTCAAAGCAGTAATAATATCACCGCATTGAAGTCCTGCCTCAAAAGCCGGCGAGTCCATAATCACATCTGTAATATAGACTCCCAGCGGAAGCTTATATCTTTCAGCTGTAACTGATGTCACATTAGTGCTTTTTATTCCAAGATATATAATCTCAGGGCTTGCTGAAAGTGTCTCAATAAGAGGTTTTAAATCAGATAATCCAACCGCCTGAAATTTCATCATATCACCTGATGGTCTTGCAATTCCTACAACATTGCCGCCTTTGTTAAATATATAACAATAGTCGCCATATGATGGAATAATATCAATACTCATCATCTCAAATGTATTATCGACACTGCTCTCATCTGTAATCTGTGTAATATTTCCAAATTTTGTCTGTCCTGTACTTCCATTTATGCGTCCTACTGCAATAACAGGGTCATTTTCCTTCATCTTATACGAATTGCCAAGCACAGCCACCTGTATATCAGCATCTGAAGCTGCTTTAATTGAATCTTTCTGTACTGACAACAATGAAACTTTACTGTATGAATCACTGCCGATAAGCTTTGCCTCTCCATATGCGCCGCCATTAAATCCTGCTTTGACAGCCATATCATAATTATTCAAAACACATGAATCAGCTATTATAATATATGCATTATTTATATCACCTATTATAAGACCTACTGAATCATTCATTCCTGTATTCTGGCTGCCATCATTTTCAAATATCACCATGCACTTTGATGCTTCTTCATTAATCTGTGCCGTCGATTTTATCTCCAGTCTGTCAGTATCTGCCTGATCCTGGCGTACATTGTTAAGACTGCCGTCAACGGAATCATCTATATATTGGTCTTTTTTTAACTCAAGTGAAACAGCTGGCTCATTGTTTCCATTTACCTTTTTATCAAAATATGGATACAATAATACAATTACGGCACATGCAATTACTCCGAATATAACTGCACCGCCAAGAAACTTCAAAAAACTGAACAGCTTTTTATACTTAACCTTAGGATTAATAATTATTCTTTCCGTATATAAAGGAAACTCTTCCTGTGCTTCCTTCTCATCTCTTCCATTATAATCCATACGAAACAAAACTCCGTTCTAAAGTATTTTTCTAACTATGAGAAACACGCTCACAATTCCAAACTTATTTTATTATAATAAATAAATATGAACATTCTATGACATACTTGTAAATTAATATTACCAGAGTACCTGACACAACAATGCGTATAGCTTTTTTTAGCTGAATGATGTAAAATAATTATATTAAACAGATTTTGAATGGAGAATTTAAATAATGGATTACAAGTCACTTAAAACACTTGAATATCATAAAATTATAGAAAAATTATCATCTTATGCCGGCAGTGAAGCTGCCAGAAAAATGTGTGCTGATTTAAAGCCCATGACTGATATTAACTCAATTAACGACGCACTTACACAGACAAGCGATGCACTCTCCAGAATATATGCAAAAGGCAGTGTATCATTTTCGGGAGTTACTAATATTATTGACAGCATTAAACGTCTTGAGGTCGGAAGCACGTTAAATACACACGAACTTCTGAATATAAGTGCAGTTCTTACTACTGCCGCAGCTGCAAAATCGCATTACGAGGAAACTAATGATTCACTCACAGATTATTTCAACTCACTTGAACCTCTTACACCACTCAATACACAGATTAAAAACTGTATTATTTCCGAGGAAGAAATAAGCGATGACGCAAGCGGCACTCTGCGTGACATCCGCCGCCAGATGCGTATTTCGGCAGACCGTATTCACACTGAACTTAATAAAATTCTCAATTCACCGTCAACAAGATCGTGTCTGCAGGATTATGTCATAACCATGCGTCAGGGCAGATATTGCCTTCCCGTAAAGGCCGAATACAAATCACAGATTGCCGGAATGATTCATGACCAGTCTGCAACCGGCTCAACAATTTTTATTGAACCGGCAGCTGTCGTTAAGTTAAATAATGACATTCGTGAGCTTGAACTTAAAGAACAAGCCGAAATCGAGCGTATTCTTGCAGCACTCAGTGCTGAAGCATCCGCATATACAGATGAATTGCAATCGGATTACACTATCCTTGTCACACTTGACTTTATATTTGCAAAAGCACAGCTGTCTAAGTTTTACAAATGCAGCTGTCCTATAATGAACACTGATAAATACATTAATATCAAAAAAGGCAGACACCCTCTTATTCCGGCAAAAACTGTCGTTCCAATTGACATTTATCTGGGAAAAGATTTTAACCTGCTTATCGTAACAGGTCCTAACACAGGCGGTAAGACTGTTTCTTTAAAAACAGTCGGACTTCTCACTCTCATGGCACAATCAGGACTTCATATTCCTGCCATGGACCACTCACAGATTGCCGTATTTGATAATATTTTTGCAGATATTGGTGATGAACAAAGTATTGAACAGAGCCTTTCTACATTTTCATCACATATGACTAACACTGTAAGCATTTTAAAGGAAGCTGACGAAAACAGCCTTATACTTTTTGATGAAATTGGTGCCGGTACTGACCCGACAGAAGGTGCAGCACTCGCAATTGCAATTTTATCCGACCTTCACAACAAAGATATAACAACGATGGCTACTACACATTACAGTGAAATAAAGGTATTTGCACTTACAACGGAAGGCGTGGAAAATGCAAGCTGTGAATTCGATGTTGCAACGCTTTCACCTACTTACAGACTTTTAATTGGTGTTCCGGGAAAAAGTAATGCATTTGCAATTTCAAGAAAACTCGGTCTTCCATCTTATATAATTGATGATGCATCAAGCCGTATTGACGCAAACGATATTCACTTTGAAGATCTGCTCACAGACCTTGAAAACAGCCGTATAACAATAGAAAAAGAGCAGGCTGAGATAAAAGAATACAAAGACCAGATACGCAGACTCAAAGCAGAAGCTGCTGCCAAATCAAAGCGTCTCGATGAAAGAACAGACAAGATTATCCGTAAAGCCAATGAAGAAGCTGCAGAAATCCTGCGTGAAGCAAAAGAATATGCCGACGAGACAATAAAGACTATGAACAAACACGGCATGAGCGTAAAAGAGCTTGAAAAGCAAAGAAGTGCTGTCCGTGACAAAATGAATAAAAGGCAGGAAAAACTCGCAGTTAAGACTACTGCACCAAAGTCGCACAAGCCTGTATCTGCCGCAGAATTAAAAGAGGGCATGCATGTACGCGTACTCAGCATGAATGTAATCGGCACAATTCTTTCTGCACCGAATCCAAAAGGTGAAGTAACAGTTGGTGTTGGAAGTCTTACAACCAAGACCAAAGTAAACAATCTGGAAATTGTAACAGGATACAAAGACCCTGAAGAAAAGACTACAATAAAAACAGGCGGCTCAAGCCGCATAAAGATGTCAAAATCAGCTTCAATCTCACCGGAAATCAACCTTTTAGGACTTACCGTTGACGAAGCTGTTGCAAAACTTGACAAATATCTTGATGATGCATACATTGCAAAAATCGCACAGGTACGTATTGTCCACGGAAAAGGAACAGGTGCATTAAGAAATGGTGTTGCAAGCTACTTAAAAGGTGTTCCATATGTAAAATCATTCCGTCTTGGCGAAGTCGGTGAAGGTGATGCCGGCGTTACAATCGTAGAATTCAAATAAAAAGCAAATAATAAAGGAGGCTTTAGCATGGCAGTTAAACAAAAAATACTCATTGTTGATGATGATGAAAATATTGCGGAACTTATATCTTTGTATCTTACAAAAGAATGTTTTGAGACAAAGATAGTATATGACGGCGAATCTGCACTGGAACAGGTTAATATATTCAAACCGGATCTGATACTTCTCGATCTTATGCTTCCCGGCATTGACGGTTATCAGGTATGCCGTGAAATCAGAAAAACAAACAATATTCCTATAATCATGCTCTCAGCAAAGGGTGAGACATTCGATAAAGTTCTCGGTCTTGAACTTGGTGCTGACGATTACATGATAAAACCATTTGAGACAAAAGAGCTTGTCGCACGTGTTAAAGCCGTACTCCGACGTTACCAGCAGCCGGCAGCCACATCCGTTCCAGAAAAGCCATCACAGGTTGTTGAATATCCTGACCTTACAATCAATCTTGGCAATTATTCTGTGCTTTATTATGGCAAAAACGTTGAAATGCCTCCAAAAGAACTTGAACTGCTCTACTTTCTCGCCTCATCTCCTAATCAGGTATTTACAAGAGAGCAGCTTCTTGACAATATATGGGGATATGAATATATCGGTGATACAAGAACAGTAGATGTACATATCAAGCGTATCCGTGAAAAAATCAAAGACCATGCACATTGGGCAATAGATACAGTATGGGGCATCGGCTACAAATTTGTTACAAAATAATGGAGTATATCATATGAAATTTAATCTATTAACCAAATACATTTTCATATATGTTTCCGTTGCAATTATAGGTTTTGTAGGTGTAACTGTCATATCATACAAAATAGATTACAATCGTGTATATTCAGAACAGACTGAAAACATGTACCGGCAGGCAGTATCAATAGCTGCCGAATTTGCCCCGGACTACTTCAGCAATGACAAATTGAAGCTCATACAGCTTGAACTTCATACAATAACCGAACTTGACCATTCAAGAATCATGTTTGTTGACATGGATGGCAATGTAATACTTGACACACAATACAACAATATGAATGAAGAAGTTGATGAAAATGGTATCCTGTATACAATCAACAATTTTGATGTAAGTAAGCTCGGTACCAATCACTCAATGAATGGTAACTTCTATGGTGTATTTACAGAAAAAAATGTTTCCGTATTCGCACCTATTACAAATAAATTTGTCATGAAAGGCTATGTCGTTGTCCATATGCCGGAATCTGTTATAACAGACCGTGTGTATACAACATTCAACACTAACTATATAACTCTTCTCATAATACTTGTTTTAAACTCAGCTTTTATCATACTGTATATTATACATATACATAATCCTCTGAAAGACATTACCAATGCCATCAAAGAATATGGCCGCGGTAATCTTTCATATAAAGTTGCTGTCGGACATAATGACGAGATTGGACAGCTCTCTGCTTCGCTTAATTACATGGCAACACAGATTAATGAGATGGACCAGTTCCAGCAGAAGTTCCTTTCAAATATTTCACACGACTTCCGCTCACCGCTCACATCAATCAAGGGTTATCTCGAAGCGATTGCTGACGGAACTATTCCACCGGAAATGATTAATAAATATATCAATATTGTGCTGTTTGAAACTGACCGCCTTACAAAACTTACAAGTAATATCCTTACGTTAAACGAACTTGACCCCAAATCAGTTCGTCTCGACATAAGCAGCTTTGATATTAATGCTCTTATAAAACATACAATAGAAACATTTGAGGGAACCTGCAAAAAGAAAAAAATCCAGTTCCAGCTTACTTTTTCCGCAGAAAAAGAACTGGTCAGTGCTGATAAAGTAAAAATCGGACAGGTTATTTACAATCTTGTAGATAATTCTATCAAATTCAGTTCAGAAAACTCAAATATATTTATTTCAGTTAAAGAAAAAGGTGAAAAAGCCTATATTTCAGTAAAAGATTCCGGTGCCGGTATTTCCAAAGAAAATATCGACAGAATCTGGGACAGATTTTACAAGTCAGATTCATCCCGCGGACGTGATAAAAAAGGTTCTGGTCTTGGTCTGTCAATCGTAAAAGAGACACTTCTTGCACATAATGAAAATATTGACGTAATCAGTACAGTCGGCGTCGGAACAGAATTCATATTCTCACTGCCAATTGCAAAATCAGCTGAAAACACTTAAAAACAGTCTGAAACAACAAAAAGCAGTCAAAATCAGCCGTGGTTGTGATAACTAACACACTCCACGGCTGTAATTTTACTCATCATGCCACTCAAGTCGGTGCAGATGACCTTCCTGATTCATATGATCAAAATTATTCTGTCTTAAAGCCTCATACAAAACAATGGCAACGGAATTGGAAAGATTAAGTGAACGGATATCTCCAATCATTGGAATCCTTACACAGGTATCTTCATGATCCACAAGAATTTCCTCAGGAATTCCGGCACTTTCTTTACCAAACATTATATAGCAGTCCGGCTCATAAGAAACCTCGGTATATGTCTTATGTGCTTTTGTTGTAGCCATATAAATCTTAGCTCCCGGATTCCTCTCACAGAAATCATTAAAATCATCATAAACTGTCACATCAAGTTTATCCCAATAATCAAGACCGGCTCTTTTTACCATCTTATCATTGATACTGAATCCCAAAGGCTCTATAAGGTGCAGCCTTGCACCTGCTGCAACGCATGTTCTTCCTATATTTCCTGTATTTGCAGGCATTTCAGGTTCGTGTAATACAATATTAAGCATTTATGCGCCTCTTTTCTATCAAGCCTTGACAGCAACGTCAAGTTCAATTGTTATATCGCCGCCGCTTAAAGGTACACATATATTCTGTGCAAATGACTGTGCAATGGTAAGATTACCACGACAGACCGTAGGCGGTGTAATATCTATAAGTATTCCTTTTGTTGAAAATATTGTCGCAGCATTACCCATAATCATATTACCAAGTTCACTGATTGCACTAATAGACATTTCATCAAGTTTTTCAACCGGCATCCCCATCATCATCTTAGATGCAATTTCAAGTGCCTTTGTATATGAAAGAACAATCATAACCTGACCACGCATCTCTCCCGTAATACCAATCATAATAATAACTGAATCATCCGCAAACGCTGTCTCCTTTACATAAGGTTTGCCAATCTTCATTTCAATCTGACATATATCTTTAATAATCCCCGTTGCCGCCATTAAGAACGGATTAATATAATCAACATTTATTCCAGTCATTGTTTTTTTCTCCTACAAGTTCTTTATAAAATTTTCTATCCTCTCAAGTCCTGCTTTCAGTTTCTCAACAGAATAAGCATACGAAATTCTGACAAACCCCTCACCCGAAGCTCCGAATGCAGTTCCCGGCACAACGGCAAGCTTCTGCTCAAACAACAGTCTGTTAGCAAACTCATCCGATGTCATGCCAAACTTTTTAATTGACGGAAATACGTAAAATGCACCATATGGCTCAAAACATTCTATTCCCATTTCCTTAAATGCATTAAGTAGAAATCTTCTTCTCTGGTCGTATGCCTCAACCATCTTTCCGACTTCATCATCACAGTTACGCATCGCTTCAACCGCAGCAAACTGGCTGTTTGTGGGAGCACACATTATCGCAAACTGATGAAGCTTTATCATCTGCGTCATAATATTTTTCGGTGCACAGGCATACCCAAGTCTCCATCCTGTCATTGCAAATGCTTTTGAAAATCCATTTATGACTACAGTTCTTTCCTTCATTCCCGGAAATGATGCTATAGAGCAATGCCTGCTGCCATATGTAAGCTCTGAATAAATCTCATCAGAAATAACATACAAATCATTGTCAATTATAACAGGTACAAGCTCTGCAAGCTCCTCCTTTGTCATAATAGCACCTGTCGGGTTATTAGGATATGCAAGTATAAGTATCTTAGTCTTATCTGTTATTGATGCTATAAGTTCTTCTTTTGTAAGCTTGAATTCGTTCTCGGCTTTTAACTCAATAGCCACCGGCTTTGCATCTGCCATAACCGCACATGGGACATAAGATACATAACATGGCTGCGGAATCAGTACTTCATCCCCCGGATCAACCATGCAACGAAGTGCAACATCTATCGCTTCGCTTCCTCCTACTGTGACCATTATCTCATCTTCGGCACTATAATTCAAATTATATTTTCTTGCAATATAACGGCTTATCTCATCCCTTAACTCTTTTAAACCGGCATTTGACGTATAAAATGTGCGGCCTTTTTCAAGCGAATAAATGCCCTCTTCCCTTACACGATAAGGGGTGTCAAAATCAGGTTCCCCGACACCAAGCGATATTGCATCAGGCATTTCACTTACTATATCGAAAAATTTACGTATTCCAGAAGGCTCAATATCAACAATTTTTTTAGATAAAGCATCTCTCATGGTGTCACCGGCATCCTTTCGTCTTTCTCAGGTTCGCCAAGAACTTTTCCATAATCTTTATATTTTTTTAATACAAAATGTGTTGAAGTGCTTAATACCGAATCAAGCGGTGCAAGCTTATTGGCGACAAACTGTGCTACAGATTTCATTGTCTTTCCCTCAATAATAACCGTAAAATCAAATCCGCCTGACATAAGATATACAGAAGTTATCTCATCATACTGGTATATTCTTTCAGCAATGCTGTCAAATCCAAGCCCTCTCTGTGGCGTAACCTTAACCTCAATAAGTGCCGTAACCTTTTCTTCACTCGTTTTATCCCAGTCAATTATTGTATTATATCCGCATATAATATGCTCTTTTTCCATATCAGCGATTTCATTGGCTACCTCCGGCTCGCTTATCCCCAGCATAACAGCCATATCCTTTATATCTATTCTTGAATTTTTTTCAAGCATATTTAAAATCTTTTCTCTCATATCATAATCCTTTCACTGTACATGCAGTCTCATTCTGCTGTTGTTTCACTCTGCATCTCCTGCAGTCTGTAAATTTCATCCTGTACCGGTTTATCAAGGAAACGAACCTCATCAAGATTATTGATTATCTTATCATTGCCATCCGTAACTTTTCCTATAACACATGCGTCAATTCCCTCTTCTGCAAGTGCTTTTATAATACGCTCCGAATCGGATGATGTTATCAAAAGACTTCCACAAGAATTTAATTCATATGGATTAATGTCAAATATTTCACATATCTCTATTATTTCCTGTCTGACAGCTATTGCCCTGAAATCCACCAGCAGTCCTGTTCCTGATGCTTCAGCCATATCCCATAACGCTGCATATACACCCCCCTGTGACATATCGTGCAAAGATACAGCACCATTTTCTATCGCTATACAGGCTTCTTTTGCAATTGACAAATCACTTCTATTGCCATATGCACGTTTTACTACATCTTCAACATACTTTTCAAGTATTTTTTCTCTGTTATTATTTATAATATACTGTACTCCACCTATGCCGATACATTTTGTCATTATAATATCGTCTCCCGGCTTCGCCATATTGCTTCCGACAGCATGTGGTTCTTTCACATTTTCTGTAAATCCAACTGCTGTAACCGCTACAACAGCTCTTGTATTTCCTGCCTCAACCTGTGTATGTCCACCTGAAACAACAAGCCCAAGCTGTGCACAATCCGCAGAAATCTTTTGCATTATCTCTTTTAGACGTATTTCACGCATATCCTGTGCAAGATTGACGCAGCACTGGATATACTGCGGTCTTCCACCTCTTGCGTAAATATTGTTAGATGCTGTATAGACAGGTTCAAAGCCGCTGTCTGATGCAATTACAATACCATTTTCAAGAACTGAAGCATCTGCACCAATTGACGGCTTGACAGTAAGGCTGTTCTTTGCAGGTTTTATATTTTTTAATACAGAACGACTGATAACTGAATTTGTTATTTTTCCTGTTTTCATATTCTCCTCCGGACCGCATTTAATATTCTCTATGTAACATATTGAAAAAAAAGGCGATTTAATATATCATTTTATTAATAAATTATTTAACGAAATGAAAGCAGTGCAGAGGCAACCATCGGTACAACCATCGCGACTACAAGAAAAATAATTATAACCGCTGTCAATATTTTCTTATTTTTTTTGTTATTAAAATTAATCATATTTCCTCTTTTCCGCACTGTTTTCCATAGATTGGAGATTCAAATGCATTTAATACTGCCCTATTTTATAATAATACTTATCTTAATGCAAATATATTTTAAAAGAAATAACAACAAAACCGCTGGCTTAAATGAAGATTTTTTCAAGCGTGAAAGTGAAGCCAACCAAAGCCGTAAACGCGATATTTCAAATCTTAATTACATAACAATACCTGATAATCTGCCATTTATAAAAACCGACATTGCCGAAATAAGCAATGCCGAACAGAATATTATGAATCTTAAAGATGAAAAAATCCTGAACCTTACCGGCAAGACTAACACCGATTTAAAACTGGAATATGGTGTTGCCAATCTTTCAGAACTTACAATATATGAAAATAATTTCCATACGCTGTGTCGTGAAATTATTAACCTTGCAAAAGCACTAATTGATAACGGATATGAAAAAGAGGCTGTCAGCTTCCTTGAATTCGGAATCCGCAGCCGCTCAGATTTATCTGCCAATTATGTAATGCTTGCAGAAATCTATTCTAAAAACGGCGAAAATGAAAAAATTAATCACCTTAAAAAATATGCAGAAACTCTTAATACTATAACAAAAGATTACATAATCAAAAAAATCGACGCATACCTTTTATAACAGATTATCTGCCATAGCAATTATTTTCCATAATTAGATATAATATTATCAATAAGCTTTGATGCACGGCTCTTCGTCAGTGCATCAATGTCTTCAACCGGCTCAAGCCCATGCTTTTCGGTAAGTGCTATAAGATATTTTCTTTGTGCCGCAGTAATCGGAGAATCCTTCTTTGCTGAATAGTTAAGCTCTATAAGCTCATCAAATCCTGTATCATCAGGTTTAATTTGATGGAGCTTCTCATACAGTTTCATTGCACTCAATGCATCATCATATGCCCTGTGCGAATTCCCTGCATCAATCCCAAAATATCCACACAGATATTCAAGTGTTTTATGCGGTACTTCGGGAAGAAGCCTTCTTGACAGCTTCAACGTATCAATTCCACTCTTTTTAAAATCAAGTCCCGAATTAACAGCCGCCTTTTTAATAAAACTGTAATCAAATATTACATTATGTCCAAGGATTGGCATATCTTTTGTAAAATCGACTATGTCACTTATTATCTCTGTTATCTCCGGCTTTCCTTCTACCATATCATCTGTAATACCTGTTATCATGGTGATACGTTCGCTGATTTTTATTCCAGGATTAACAAGTGTTGAATAACTGTCAACAATTTCTCCATCGGATATTTTGGCCATTCCTACTTCTATTATCTTATCTTCTGCCGGATTAAGACCTGTCGTCTCAATATCAAGGGCAACAAATGTATTAATCATTGTATATTCCATTTCCAAATATATTACCAAGTATTGCAAGATATACTATATCCATCTCGCTCCACTTGCTCATCTGCCTGTTTCTGTTAAATGAAACAATAACATCATTTTTATCACTGACATTAACTATAATCTGGACAGCCTGGTTAATTCCCATATTAATAAATGCCTTAACCGTATTTTTTGCACGTCTTTCAAAAAAATTGATATTATCAATAACTTCAATACCATCTTCCGTAAAATCAGCTATATATGCCTTATCATTAAGATAATCATTATCTTCAGCAATATCTTTGTCACCTATTATAATATTTCTCTCCCAGGCCCCTCCTGTATGGTGATAAATAAATATGCTGTCTAATGCAAAAGCTCTCTTTATTTTACCGGCTGACTCCATAATACTGTCTTTTCCAATTTTTCTGTAAGCATTAACTATATCGTTAACAACCCCGATTTTTTTGTACTTGTAAAACATGCATGCCTCTGAATTAGGCATTCCTTTGCCCTTCACATAATCCTCATGCAAATCCGGTAGATATATTATATATCTGTCCCTGCCTTTCTCTTTTGCAAGATAAAGCATCTTATCTGCTATATTAAAAAGTTCTTCATATGTCTGTCCATCACATGGATATGTAGATGAACCGATAGAACATGTGACATGCGGCTTATCAGGCTGGTTATTATACATAAATGAGACGTTATTGCGGATTGTACGAAGCACATTTCTTATCTCATCATTGCTCTCGAGCCCTTTAACAACGATAAACATCTCATCTCCGCCAATTCTTCCGGCTACACCCTTTCCTTCAACAGACTCTTTAATAACATCTGCAACATTGCATATTACCTCATCTCCAAACATATGACCAAACTCATCATTAATCGTCTTAAAATTATCGATATCTATAATTGCAATTGTAACAGGACATCCGGGTTTTGATTCAATCAGCCTCTTTGTATATTCCGTAATCGCACGCTTATTAAGAATATCCGTTCCTACATCAAGTGCATCTGAATTAAGATATACATGCTCTTCAGCATTGACAGGGCTTATCTTTGACATTGTGGCAATTACATGCTTTTTGCCATTAAAATCTATGATAGTCTTACCTTTGACAAGACACCATTCCATTCCCTGTGAATTCTCAAATATCTTCATCTTAAACTCACGTTCAAATATCTCTGTTCCATTGGCAAAATCATCACAAAAAGAATCAAATATATTGCGTGTAACGCCATACACATTGCCATTGGCAAGCATTGTTCTACGCCAGTCAGCTAAGGTTCCCCGGTAAAAATCTACCTGCTGATGGCTCTCCATCATAAAAATTCTCAATCTGTCAGTGGATACGTCATATGAGAACATAAGATACTCCATAAGACTGAAATATTCCATATATGTGTTATCAGCCTTTGTATCTGTATGTTTAAAAAATACTCTTATATCAAAAATCGATATACTGCATATTCTGCTGTTACAAACATTATCTGCAGGTTCAGCTTCATCTATAATATAAACAAACCATCTGTATCTTCCTGTATTATCTACCATTCTAAGTGCCGTAACAAATCCCGATTCACTCTGGGCATTCTTTACAGCTGTCTCAAGCTGGTTTATATCACTTGGATGTATAAGTCGTGCAATTTTAGTATTAACGAGATTGTCTCCTAAAAAATCTTTAAGCTCATCATCTACTGACAAAATATTAAACTGTTCATCTATTATAGCTTTACCTTTAAAAAACACGTTATTATCCATTTTACCACCATTTCAAAAATCATTCTTCATTTATAATAATATAATTAATATTG
>OHEQ01000670.1_pt1 | contig 20439 bp, 15 predicted proteins | sample 1567321 | NCBI WGS metagenome assembly OHEQ01 (sample SAMEA3879598, study PRJEB24766) | human gut metagenome | biome: human-associated habitat; feature: feces | place: USA | collected 1985/1987
CGTCTCTTTTCTGAGTATGTCCTTTACGTGGCACGTTACTTCCCTCCTTAATCATGATATTTGTGGATTAATTCATCGGTACTCACATGTGTCTCTCTAATGTGTTCGTGCGGAATTGTATTCATAAAGTGAAATCCTGCATCTGCAGGTCTAATCCCAACACTAACCTACTTTAGTTCTGTTTGTGATACACAATGTTGCTAAATTATTTAGCAGCTTTTGGTCTCTTTGCGCCGTACTTAGAGCGGGCCTGTTTTCTGTTTGCAACACCTGCAGTATCTAATGTACCACGGATGATATGGTAACGTGTACCTGGTAAATCCTTAACACGGCCACCACGAATCAGAACAACGCTATGCTCCTGTAAGTTGTGTCCCTCACCAGGAATGTATGAAGTTACTTCGATTCCGTTTGAAAGACGAACTCTGGCGATCTTTCTAAGAGCTGAGTTAGGCTTCTTAGGAGTAGCTGTCTTAACAGCTGTACATACACCACGCTTCTGTGGAGAAGAAGTGTTGATTGGCTTCTTCTGGAGAGAATTAAAGCTTCTCTGAAGAGCTGGTGCTGTAGACTTCTTTACAGATGTCTGACGTCCTTTTCTTACTAACTGGTTAAATGTTGGCATTATTTTCACCTCCTGTTTTATTTTAAGCAGTGCAATCTTATGCACGCTAAAATATTATACAAATCCTTGTCTGTTTTGTCAAGACCAATTTTGTTTTCAATATAATTTTCAATATAATACTTTACGTTTTCAATATAATACAAGAAAGAAGCCCGGTTTCCCGGACTTCTTTATTTTGGTTTGTAAAAGCTTCTATAGCTTAAGTACAAACATCAGTAATTATTCTTCATCAACTGATTCAGCATCTGTATCAATAACTCCGACTGCCTCTTCCTCTGCGAAATCCGCAAAATCATCATCATCAAAATCAAGTGTATCGTCATCGTTTACATCGCTGTCAAGCTTGATATTACGATAAATCTTCATACCTGTTCCTGCCGGGATGAGCTTACCGATGATTACGTTCTCCTTCATACCGATAAGCGGATCAACCTTGCCCTTGATTGCTGCCTCAGTAAGAACCTTTGTGGTCTCCTGGAATGAAGCTGCTGACAGGAATGAGTTGGTTGCAAGAGATGCCTTTGTGATTCCAAGTAATACCTGTGAGCCAACTGCAAGCTCCTTGCCCTCTTCCTCAAGCTTCTCGTTGAGCTCTAAGAAGTCAAGGGCATCAACCATGCTGCCCGGAAGTAAATCAGAATCTCCCGGCTCCTCTACGCGGATCTTCTGTAAGCACTGACGAACTATAACCTCGACATGCTTATCGTTAATCTCAACACCCTGTAAACGGTAAACACGCTGTACCTCGCGGAGCATGTAATCCTGAACCGCACGAACGCCCTTAATCTTGAGGATATCGTGTGGATTTACAGAACCCTCTGTAAGCTCGTCGCCGGCCTCAAGCTCCTGTCCGTCTACAACCTTGATACGTGAGCCGTAAGGAATGAGGTAAGCCTTTGTCTCGCCTGTCTCGTTGTTTGTAACGATAACCTCACGCTTCTTCTTTGTATCCTTGATTGTGGCAATTCCGCCGAACTCTGTGATAATAGCGAGTCCCTTAGGCTTACGTGCCTCGAAAATCTCCTCTACTCGAGGAAGACCCTGTGTGATATCTCCACCGGCAACACCACCTGTATGGAAGGTTCTCATGGTAAGCTGTGTACCAGGCTCACCGATTGACTGTGCTGCGATGATACCGATTGCTTCACCAACCTGTACTGCCTGACCTGTTGCAAGGTTTGAACCGTAACACTTAGCACATACTCCCATATGTGAACGGCAGGTAAGCACTGTACGGATCTTAACCTGTGTGATTGGATTACCGTTCTCGTCAACACCCTCTGCCATAACCTTTGCTGCACGCTTTGGTGTAATCATATGGTTGGCCTTAACGATTACATTGCCATCCTTATCGCAGATTGTGTTGCAAGAGAAACGACCTGTAATTCTCTCCTGAAGGCTCTCGATTTCCTCTCGGCCCTCCATGAATGCCTTTACAACCATTCCCGGAATCTCACGTCCTGTGCCTGCACAGCAGTCTGACTCACGAACGATCATATGCTGTGAAACATCTACAAGACGTCTTGTAAGGTATCCTGAATCGGCTGTACGAAGCGCTGTATCTGAAAGTCCCTTACGAGCTCCATGTGCTGACATGAAGTACTCAAGTACGTCAAGACCCTCACGGAAGCATGACTTGATAGGAAGCTCGATTGTACGACCTGTTGTATCAGCCATGAGTCCTCGCATACCTGCAAGCTGTTTGATCTGCTTATCAGATCCACGGGCTCCGGAATCTGCCATCATGAAGATGTTGTTGTACTTATCAAGACCTGTAAGAAGTGCCTTTGTAAGGGCATCATCTGTATCCTTCCATGTCTCGATAACCTCTTTGTAACGCTCCTCATCAGTGATAAGTCCACGCTTGTACTGTCTTGTAATCTTATCTACAGTGTCCTGTGCATCAGCAATCATCTGTGGCTTCTGTGGTGGCACTGTCATATCTGAAATTGAAACTGTCATGGCAGCCTGGGTTGAATACTTGTATCCCATAGCCTTGACATTATCAAGAACCTCTGCTGTTGTTGTAGCTCCGTGTGTGTTGATAACCTTCTCAAGGATCTGCTTGATCTGTTTCTTACCAACGTGGAACTCAACCTCAAACTTGAGTGCATTCTCAGCCTTTGATCTGTCTATAAAACCAAGATCCTGTGGAATGTTCTCATTGAATATCAAAAGACCTACTGTTGTCTCTGTAAAACCTGAAACCTCTGTGCCGTCAGGAAGCTTTACTGTACGGTGTACAAAGATATTCTGGTGAAGAGTAATCTCCTTGTTCTCGTAAGCGAGCATTGCAAGATTAACACTTCCATAGTAACGGCCGAGAAGATCTATCGGTCTGCAAAGCACACGACGATTTCCGTCTGTGACATCCTCAAACCAGATGAGGTCATATAAGCCAAGCTCAGCCTTTCCTGTATTTTCATCAGGAGTTGTGAGCTTTCTAAGCTCATCAACATCATTGTATACAGTGTCTGATGACACCTGTGCAACCATCTTTGGATCATCCTTGTAATCAGCGAGCTTTCTCATTGTGAGGTAGTAAACTCCAAGGATCATATCCTGTGAAGGAACGGCTACAAGTCCACCATCAGAAGGCTTAAGCAGGTTGTTAGGTGACAGAAGCATGAATCTGCACTCAGCCTGTGCCTCAGCAGTCAGTGGAAGATGTACAGCCATCTGGTCTCCATCGAAGTCGGCGTTGAACGCTGTACATACGAGTGGATGAAGCTTGATTGCCTTACCCTCTACAAGGATTGGCTCGAAAGCCTGGATTCCAAGTCTGTGGAGTGTAGGAGCTCGGTTAAGCATAACCGGATGCTCTTTGATGACGTCCTCAAGGACATCCCATACCTCCGGCTGAAGTCTCTCAACCATCTTCTTTGCACTCTTTATGTTGTGTGCGGTTCCGTTAGCGGCAAGCTCCTTCATAACGAATGGCTTGAAAAGCTCGATAGCCATCTCCTTTGGAAGACCACACTGATAAATCTTAAGCTTTGGCTCTACACAGATAACTGAACGTCCCGAGTAGTCAACTCGCTTTCCGAGAAGGTTCTGACGGAAACGTCCTCCCTTTCCCTTGAGCATGTCTGAAAGAGACTTAAGAGCTCTGTTTCCGGGACCGGTAACAGGACGGCCACGACGGCCATTGTCGATAAGTGCATCGACAGCCTCCTGAAGCATACGTTTCTCGTTACGAACGATGATATCCGGAGCTCCAAGATCAAGAAGTCTTCTAAGACGGTTGTTACGGTTGATAATTCGTCTGTAAAGGTCGTTAAGATCACTTGTTGCAAAACGTCCTCCATCGAGCTGAACCATTGGACGAAGATCCGGCGGGATAACAGGAATAACTGTCATAATCATCCACTCAGGCTTGTTTCCTGACTCACGGAAAGCCTCTACAACCTCAAGTCTCTTGATGATACGTGCACGCTTCTGGCCTGTAGCATTCTCAAGCTCTGCCTTAAGCTCTGCCGAATCCTTCTCGAGATCGATTGCTGCTAAAAGCTCACGGATAGACTCAGCACCCATTCCTACACGGAATGCTGAGCGGCCATAAGTATCGCATGCCTCCTGGTACTCTGACTCATTGAGAATCTGCTTGTATGCAAGCTTTGTCTCGCCCGGGTCAAGCACAATATATGAAGCAAAGTACAGTACTCTCTCAAGTACACGTGGAGATAAGTCAAGGATGAGTCCCATACGTGATGGGATACCCTTGAAATACCAGATATGAGATACAGGAGCAGCAAGCTCGATGTGTCCCATACGCTCTCTACGAACGCTTGACTTTGTGATTTCTACGCCACATCGGTCGCAGACAACACCCTTATAACGTATCTTCTTGTATTTACCACAATGACACTCCCAGTCCTTCGTTGGTCCGAAAATCTTCTCGCAGAAAAGACCGTCTTTTTCAGGCTTTAATGTTCTATAGTTAATAGTCTCAGGCTTTTTAACCTCGCCATGTGACCACTCTCTGATCTTTTCAGGAGATGCTAATCCAATCTGAATCGCATCAAACTGCATTGCCTGATTATTTTCTATATTATTTGTTTCTGGCATTTTGGCACTCCCTTCTAATTATTCTTCGTCATCAAGAACTTCATCAGCAAAAATATCGTCATCCGCTGTCTCAGGAGACTCTTCCTCTTCTATGTCAACAAGCTCTTCGTTGTCATCAAATTCTTTCTTTGAGAAACCATGCTCTGCGAATGACTCACTGTCCTCGAATGCATAGTCCTTATCGTTTCCGATAATTGAGTTGATATCTGTATTACCGTACTCACTTGTCTCGATAAGCTCAACCTCTTCTCTGTTCTCATCAAGTACCTTGACATCCAGACCAAGTGCCTGAAGCTCTTTGAGAAGTACCTTGAATGACTCTGGAATACCAGGCTCAGGGATATTCTCACCCTTGATGATAGCCTCGTAGGTCTTGACACGGCCAACAACATCATCTGACTTCATTGTAAGGATCTCCTGGAGTGTATATGCAGCACCATATGCCTCAAGAGCCCAAACCTCCATCTCTCCGAAACGCTGTCCACCGAACTGTGCCTTACCACCGAGTGGCTGCTGTGTTACTAATGAGTAAGGACCTGTTGAACGTGCATGGATCTTATCATCAACAAGGTGATGCAGCTTAAGGTAATGCATGTGTCCGATAGTTGTCTTTCCATCGAAGCACTCACCTGTTCTACCATCACGAAGCTGTACCTTTCCATCCTTTGAAATCGGAACGCCCTTCCATAAGCTTCTGTGAGCTCTGTTTGTTGAAAGGTATTCCATAACGTCCTCACGGAGTGTATCAACATATTTATCATAGAAGATTTCAGCATCTGCGCTCCAGTATGGATGCTCAGCCTGTAAATCCTTTTCAAGCTCTTCCTTATCGAACGGAAGATTTACGTAATCATTTGCAAGCTCAAGTGTATCCTCAATATCTACCTCGTTTGCTCCGTCAAATACAGGAGTTGAGATATTGAAGCCAAGTGCCTTTGCAGCGAGACTCAGGTGAATCTCAAGGACCTGACCGATGTTCATTCGTGAAGGAACACCGAGTGGGTTAAGTACGATATCCAGTGGACGTCCGTTTGGAAGGAATGGCATATCCTCAACAGGAAGCACACGGGAAACGACACCCTTGTTACCGTGACGTCCGGCCATCTTATCACCGACAGAAATCTTTCTCTTCTGTGCAATGTAGATACGTACTGACTGGTTTACTCCCGGAGAAAGCTCATCGCCGTTCTCTCTTGTAAATACCTTGGCATCAACAATGATACCGTAAGCACCATGAGGTACCTTAAGTGATGTATCACGAACCTCTCTTGCCTTCTCACCGAAGATGGCACGAAGAAGTCTCTCCTCTGCTGTAAGCTCTGTCTCACCCTTTGGTGTAACCTTTCCTACAAGGATATCACCGGCACGAACCTCTGCACCTACACGGATGATACCTCTCTCATCAAGGTCCTTGAGTGCGTCGTCGCCGACACCAGGGACATCACGTGTAATCTCCTCAGGTCCGAGCTTTGTATCACGTGACTCTACTTCGTATTCCTCGATATGAACTGATGTATACACATCATACTCTACGAGACGCTCTGAAAGAAGAACGGCATCCTCGTAGTTGTATCCTTCCCATGTCATGAATCCGATAAGCGGGTTCTTTCCAAGAGCAAGCTCTCCCTGACTTGTTGAAGGACCGTCTGCGATAACATCACCTGCCTTAACCTTGTCTCCCTTAAATACGATAGGTCTCTGGTTGTAGCAGTTTGACTGGTTAGAACGAGAGAACTTTGTAAGGATATACTCTCTCTTGTTTCCGTCAGTCTCTTTTATGATAATGCGGTTTGACTCTGAAGATAATACCTCTCCGTCTGCCTTTGCAACTACGCAGACACCTGAGTCAACTGCGGCCTTTGTCTCAATACCTGTACCAACTACAGGAGCCTCTGTGGTCAGAAGCGGAACGGCCTGACGCTGCATGTTTGATCCCATGAGGGCACGTGTAGGGTCATCGTTCTGCAAGAATGGAATCAGCGCTGTAGCTACTGAGAATACCATCTTTGGAGATACATCCATATAATCAAATGCTGACTTATCGTACTCCTGAGTTTCCTCTCTGTAACGACCTGAAACTGAGTTACGTATGAAATGTCCTTCGGCATCAAGCTTCTCATTAGCCTGTGCTACGTGGTAGTTGTCCTCCTCGTCGGCTGTCATGTATACAACCTCTTCTGTGACTACCGGGTTCTTAGGATCAGTCTTGTCAATCTTACGGTATGGAGCCTCTACGAAGCCATACTCATTGATTCTCGCATAGCATGCAAGTGAGTTGATAAGACCGATGTTTGGTCCCTCAGGAGTCTCTACAGGACACATACGGCCATAGTGAGTGTAATGTACATCTCGAACCTCGAATCCGGCACGGTCTCTTGAAAGACCACCAGGTCCAAGTGCTGATAAACGTCTCTTGTGAGTAAGCTCTCCAAGAGGGTTGTTCTGATCCATGAACTGTGAAAGCTGTGAAGAACCGAAGAATTCTTTAACAGCGGCAGTTACAGGCTTTATATTGATAAGTGACTGAGGTGAAATTCCCTCTAAGTCCTGTGTAGTCATTCTTTCACGAACAACACGCTCCAGTCTTGAGAGACCGATACGGTACTGGTTCTGTAACAGCTCTCCAACCGCACGGATACGTCTGTTTCCAAGATGATCGATATCGTCATCTGTTCCTGCGCCCCACTCTAAGTGCATATTGTAGTTGATAGTTGCGAAGATATCCTCTTTAGTAATATGCTTTGGAATAAGGTCAGATATATCTCTCTTTATTGCCTCGATTCTGTCCTCAAGAGAATCATACTCCTCGAGAATCTGAGCGAGTACCGGATAGTAAACAAGCTCAGTAACACCGATAGACTTAGGATCCTCAAGCTCAGGAATCCAGCTTCTGATGTCAACCATCATAGAAGAAAGAATCTTGACATTTCTTGTCTCTGTCTGAATCCATAAAGCAGGAACGGCAGCGTTCTGGATCTGTGTAGCAAGCGCACGGTCAACAACAGTACCTGCCTCAGCGATAACCTCACCTGTAGAAGGATCAACTACGTCCTCAGCTAAAACCTGTCCACTGATACGGTTCTTTAAAGCAAGCTTCTTATTAAACTTATAACGTCCTACCTTGGCAAGGTCATATCTTCTAGGATCGAAGAACATTGCTGTGATAAGGCTCTCTGCGCTCTCAACTGAAAGTGGCTCGCCCGGACGAATCTTCTTATATAACTCTAATAAACCAGCCTCATAGCTTCCCTGTGGCTCACGCTCTGTGATTGCAGGGTCCTTGCTGAATGATGCCTGGATCTTTGGCTCATCTCCGAACATATCGAGAATAGCCTGGTTTGTACCTACTCCAAGTGCACGTAAAAGTACAGTGATAGGTACCTTACGTGTTCTGTCTACTCTTACATAAAAAACGTCGTTAGAGTCTGTCTCATACTCAAGCCATGCACCACGGTTTGGAATAACAGTACAAGAATACAGGGTCTTTCCGAGCTTATCATGAGCAATTCCGTAATAAATACCAGGAGAACGAACTAACTGACTGACAATAACTCGCTCTGCACCGTTGATTACGAATGTACCGGTCTCTGTCATTAAAGGCAGATCACCCATGAAAATTTCATGCTCATTAATCTCATCTGTCTCTTTGTTGTGAAGTCTGACTTTAACCTTTAAAGGAGCTGCGTATGTTGCATCTCTTTCCTTGCACTCAGGAATTGTATACTTTACATCATCTTCGCATAATGTAAAATCTACAAAATCAAGACTAAGCTTTCCGCTGTAATCTGTGATTGGAGAGATATCCGCAAAAGCTTCCTTGAGACCTTCGTCTAAGAACCACTGATAAGAATCCTTCTGGACCTCAATCAGATTTGGCATCTGCAGAACCTCTTTTTGTCTTGAGTAACTCATACGCATGCTTTTTCCGGATGTGACCGGACGTATTCTGTTTTTCTCCATTGACGTTTCACCTCTCGTTTTTATTTTAATCTAGCAAGTATCTAGATAATGATTCAAAAACCACCCCAGTTACTATATCTTGTGGTTTTTCTCTTGTGCACATATTTGCGAATGCATTTTAGTGTAATTTACCTATTGACAAATTTGCATCATTTAAAAAATTGCATAAAAATGCCACTGCACCACAATAGTGCAACGTATACTATACAACAAATCACTGACAATTGCAAGTACTTTTTTTATTTTTTCATTCGCCGTCGGATAGGCTACGAGCAGAGGTCCCAAAAATGCTTAGGCATTTTCGGGACGCGCTCCGACTGTCGCGCAATAAAAACATAAAAAAGAGCCAAGGCGCAAATAGAATTTGCCCTTGGCTCTTTTTTATGTTTTTACTCCGCTCGTAGCCTATCCGACTATTTAAGTGTAACCTTAGCGCCCTCTGCCTCAAGTTTAGCCTTAGCATCCTCTGCTGAAGCCTTGTCAAGCTGCTCTTTGATAACCTTTGGTGCGCCATCAACAGCGTCCTTAGCCTCTTTAAGTCCAAGACCTGTGATCTCACGAACAACCTTGATAACCTTAACCTTGTTTGGTCCAACCTCTGTAAGCTCTACGTCGAACTCAGTCTTCTCCTCAGCTGCTGCTCCGTCAGCTCCTGCTGCTGCAACTACAACACCTGCTGCTGCAGAAACACCGAACTCTTCTTCACAAGCTTTTACTAAATCATTTAACTCTAATACGCTTAACTCTTTGATAGCATCAATAAACTCTGCTGTTGTTAACTTTGCCATTATAATTTCCTCCATTTAAAAATTTAATTATGATAATAAGGTTCAAATATAATATTTGAATTATTCTGCTGCTGGAGCTTCCTCTGCAGCATCCTCTGCTGGTGCTGCCTCTACGGCTGCATCTGCAGCGCCACCCTGCTCTGCGATCTGATTGAGTACACGAGCAAGATTTGTGATAGGTGACTGAATGCTTCCAAGTAATTTTCCAAGAAGCTCATCTCTGCTAGGTACAGCGGCGATTACCTTCATACCCTCAGCATCATAAAATGTTCCCTCAACTACACCTGCTTTAATCTCTAAAGCCGGAGCTGTTTTAGCGAACTTAGCTAAGATTCTAGCTGGTGCTGTTGCATCCTCTGTTGATACAGCGAATGCGCTTGGTCCTTCAAGGACATCCTTTAATCCCTCGAACTCTGTTCCCTGGATTGCACGGTTTACTAAAGTATTCTTGTATACCTTGTAAGTTACACCGGCTTCTCTTAACTGTTTACGTAACTGAGTATCCTCTGCTACTGTGAGTCCTAAGTAATCAACAACTACTACTGACTGTGCACCATTGATAACACCGGAAATCTCATCTACGATTGGCTGTTTAAGTTCTACCTTTGCCACGATTCATTTACCTCCTTTTAGATTTTCGCATAAAAGACATGAGGTATTTGATTTATTAATCAAAGAAACCCTCCTGCCTGTCGACAGAAGGGTACAAGTCAAAATTCAAGATAAATCTCGAAAATTCCCTCGGTAGGTTCTACGTTTACGCCTTGCGGCACCTACTGTCTTCGGCAATATGCATTGCAATTATATCAAACTATATTACGGATGTCAATTACTTTCCGCAAAACTTTTGCTTGGCGTTTGATAGGTCTTGTAAATTGTTTTACTGTAACTGTTTAACTATCTTACTGTGTAATCTTAACCACGTTTAACTTAACGCCAGGTCCCATTGTAGATGTAAGAGTTGCGCTCTTAATGTACTGACCCTTTAAGCTAGCAGGTTTTGCTTTATTAATTGCACCCATAAGAGACTGGAAGTTGTCGTTTAACTGCTCGTCTGTGAAAGATGCTTTTCCAACTGGCACATGGATAATGTTTGTCTTGTCCAATCTGTACTCAATCTTACCGGCTTTGATATCGTTAACAGCTTTTGTTACATCCATAGTAACTGTTCCTGCCTTTGGGTTTGGCATTAAGCCCTTTGGTCCAAGGACACGTCCTAAACGACCAACAACACCCATCATATCAGGTGTAGCAACTACAACGTCGAAGTCTAACCATCCCTCGTTCTGGATCTTTGGAATTAACTCCTCGCCTCCAACGAAGTCAGCTCCTGCTGCCTGTGCCTCGTCAACCTTAGTTCCCTTAGCGAAAACTAAAACCTTAACTGTTTTTCCTGTTCCGTGTGGTAATACAACCGCACCACGGATCTGCTGCTCTGCGTGACGTCCGTCGCAGCCTGTTCTAAGATGAAGCTCGATTGTCTCGTCAAATTTAGCTGTAGCATTTTTCTTTACGATAGAGATAGCGTCAGCAACATCGTACTGCTCTTTCTTATCAAATGCCTTAACAGCGTCTTGATACTTCTTTCCTCTTTTCATGAAAAAATAACCTCCTGGTGGTAATATCGGGAGAGGACCCTCCCACATTTACGTTTCTTTGTTATCTTAAAATAATACTGTTCAACCGATGTTTTCAGCAATCCTCATTAATGATTAACTTTCCTGTCGGTTCGTCAGTTTTAGGGGTATGTTGGTTTCGCTAAGTATTAGTCAACCACTTCAACGCCCATTGATCTTGCTGTACCAGCGATCATGCTCATTGCAGACTCAAGTGAAGCTGCGTTTAAGTCAGGCATCTTAAGCTCAGCGATTTCCTGAACCTGTGCCTTTGTGATCTTAGCAACCTTCTTCTTGTTTGGCTCGCCTGAACCAGACTGAATCTTGCAAGCTTTCTTGATTAATACTGGAGCAGGTGGAGTCTTAGTAATGAAACTGAAACTTCTGTCTGCATATACAGTAATAACTACAGGGATAATTAAGTCGCCCTGATCGGCTGTCTTTGCATTAAACTGCTTTGTGAACTCTACGATGTTTACACCGTGCTGTCCAAGTGCAGGTCCAACTGGAGGAGCTGGAGTTGCCTTTCCAGCAGGGATCTGCAATTTAATGTATCCTTCTACTTTCTTTGCCATTTGGAATTGCCTCCTTAATTTGTTTTCTTAACATCTGCGAAACTTACTTCTACCGGTGTCTCGCGACCGAACAGCTCTACATTAATTGTAACTGTCTGCTTGTGATAATTCATAGCTGTGATAACACCGACTGTATCCTTCCAGACACCGCCGATAACGACTATCATGTCACCCTCAGCAAAATCAACTACCACGTTTTCCGTCTTAATACCCAAAGGTCTCATCTCGGCTTCTGTGAGAGGAACCGGTTTGCTTCCCGGACCTACAAATCCAGTTACGCCTCTGGTATTTCGTACAACGTACCATGTATCATCATTCATAATCATATGAATAAGAACATAGCCTGGAAACATCTTCTTGGAAACCTGTTTACGAACACCGTTCTTCACCTCTGTGACGTCCTCCAACGGAACACGTACTTCAAGGATCTGGTCCTCAAGATGTCTGTTTTCGATTGTTTTGTCAATATTAGCTTTGACTTTGTTTTCATAACCTGAATAGGTATGAACTACATACCAGTTCGCTTCTGTCATAATCACTTTGCCTCCGTTTTAAAAATGTAAACCAATAAGGAAATCTACGCCCTGCTGGATACCCCAGTCAAGAAGCGCAATAATAAGACCGGTAACTACTGAAACCGCCAGTACTGCAATGGTCTGTCTGATGACCGATTGCTTCTCAGGCCAGATAATCTTCTGAAATTCAGCTTTCAGACCTGAAAACCAGCTTGTTTTTGGAGCCTTTTCGACTTTTTCATTCTGTCCCATAATGTACTCCTTCACTCAGTTCCTAGACTATTTTGTTTCCTTGTGCATTGTATGAGTTCTGCAGAATCTACAATACTTCTTGGTTTCCATTCTGTCCGGATGAGTTTTTTTGTCCTTTGTCATGTTGTAATTACGACGCTGACATTCTGTGCACGCTAATGTAATCTTTGTACGCACGACTTCCACCTCCGTTTAAATTCTTTGTTGTTTGTACCCTTAAAAAAAGGCATAAAAAAAAGACCTATTTCCAAGCCTGTATACTATATCACAGTTGAGCCGTAACCGTCAATAGCTATTTTAAAATTTATTGTAAATTCTTTTGAACAGTGCCGCTGTCTGCACTTTTTTGTGTGTCCGGCAGCAATTAAATTTTATAAATCTTACAGATACATCACTAAATATAGTACATTTATCTGAATTTTTCAAGTATTTTGTTGTTGTAAATCCTCAATTATGACGATATAATATATGTGTATAAATAGAATTTGATAATTAAAAATTTTACATAGCTTATTATAGTTGCAGTTAAGCATTAGTAATCGCAGCTATACAATATAATATTTAAAGGATTACCATTTAACGGATTAAACGATTTTCACGGATGAAAGGAGGGGTCTTTATGGCAAAGGTAGACAGTGCCTACGCTTACTATGCCAGCACTTATGCCAATAAAGAGGTATCGCGCTATGATTCGCACAAGAAAAGCGACCTGCGCAAGATATACAACAGAATAATAAAGACAAATAAAGAGTCCCCTCTGTACAAGATTTCCAATATGTCCGAGGCCAAGAAATATGCTATCGATATAAAGGAAAGCTCTAAGGCCATCTTAAATGCCGTGGATTCGCTTTCTGATAAATACGCAGGCTCCTCTGACTCCTTCCAGAAGAAGGTTGCGGAGTCATCTAATGAGGATGCTGTAGGCGTGCGCTACGTGGGTGACGGCTCAGAGAATAAAGGAGCAGACGGCTTTGATATAGAGGTCAGACAGCTCGCCACACCACAGATCAATACCGGCAGCTACTTAGACAGCAAGGCCCTGTCCTTTATACCGGGCAGCTATTCCTTTGACATAAATACCAATGCATCATCCTATGAGTTCCAGTTCGGAGTGAGCACCGGTGAAACCAACGGCGAGGTGCAGGACAAGCTCAAGAGGCTCATAAACGCATCCGGTCTTGGCATTGAGGCAGACATAGTCCATGATGACTCAGGCAAGGCAGCGCTTCAGCTTACATCAATGCAGACAGGTCTCGGCGAGACTGAGGATTCTCTCTTTAGTGTGGCTCCATCAGCTAATGCAGAGTCCATAAGCATGATGAAGCAGCTGGGTATTGATAAGGTATCATCCCCTGCCCACAACTCTGACTTTTCGCTGAATGGCACCGCGCACTCATCCTTGTCCAACACCTTTACAATCAATAATGCCTTTGAGCTCACGCTCAAAAAGCCGACCATAGATACAGGTGCCGCAGCCATCGGTTTTAAGACCAATTCCGATGCAGTTGCCGACAATGTGCAGACTCTGGTTGACGCATACAATAAGATGATAGACGTGGCAGATGATTATTCAATGACCGACTCTGCAGATGCCACAAGGCTGCTTCGTGATATAGGCTCCATCACAAAGGGCTCACGGTCAAAGCTTTCCTATATCGGTCTCATGACAGACGATGACGGCAAGCTCACTATCGACCGCGATATCCTCGCCGGTGCACTTAGTCCGGACAGAGCTGATGACACCTTCAACACTCTTACAGCACTAAAGGATGCAATAGGTGACAAAGCAAACTCTGTGACAGTCAACCCTATGAACTATGTGCAGAAGGTTGTTGTGGCATATAAGAATCCCGGGCACAATTTCAACACACCATATATTTCGTCAATTTATTCAGGCATGATGCTTGACAGCTACGCATAAACGGCTGTTGTACCAAATCAGTACAACAGCCGTTATTTTATATTTTTTATAATAGTGGCTGCAGATCTCCCACCATTTTTTCCTCAAGCGTCCTGAGCCTCTCTGCAATTGCCACACTCTTTGAATCAGCATCACGATATTCATTGAGACTGCCGCTGATTGTCTCTATGCCCATATTACAGCCCTCCGTCAGAAGCTTTGCTGCCTGGGACTGATCATCATTTACTGCCATCTTCATTGCTGTCTGCAGCTTCGCAGCCATCTTTGCAAACACACCCGGTTCCTTAATATCTGCACCTGCTTTGTCAAGCATATCCCGGCAATCCACTGACAGCCCGGTGTGCTCATCATAGTACTTGTCTATCAGCTCACGAAGCTGCTTGTCATCTGTGTGTTCTCTTATATCATCCATGCTCTCAAGTGCCATCTTACAGCCCGCTATGCAATCCTGAAGCAAGAGCACCGAATCATGATTCTCTATATTTTTGCTCATAAAAACCTCCATACTTCTTTTCTATCAGTATGGAGGTTTTCATGAAGAAATATTCACTTAATGCTTTTTAAATTTTTCTGATACAAGAAATCCAATACCGGCAAGCACAAATATCACCGCCAGCACGACCATCGGAACACTATCTATATATCCAATATCAGTGGAATATCCCAAAGTTGCCAAACTAAGGTAAGTCAGATGTAGATTAATCTGATCCACCGCAAATAATAATGCTGCTGTCAGCCAACAGATTGATGCTGCAATTTTTTCACTCTTCATAGCCGTTCTCCTTTACTATTGCTGTTTCAGATATCCTCTTTAGTTTTTACTATATTCACTTCACAATCGGAAACTCCAGTTTAACCCAAAACTTCCCATGTTCCCTTTTAAAGCTCATGCTTCCATTCATGCGCTGCATCATCGCATCCACGCTCTTAAGCCCTATCCCGGCACTTTTAAGAAGCGTTTTATTGTCACATACGCCATTGCCAATTTCAACGCTAAATGTTTTTTTCGTAAAAGCTGTTTTCATAACAACAGGCTTTTTATTGTCCGCATATTTATATATATTATCCGTCATATTGGAAAATATTCTGGTCAAAAATGCCATATTAACAGCAACCTTTACCTGCTTAAAGCTTATTCCTTCTGCATCAACCTCATAATTGCTTTTCATAAGCTGAGCACACACATCTGAGAGGTAATCTCCAAAAATATACTCAACATCCATTGATGCATCCAATTCAATAGGTCTTTGTGAACCGGCAATTGAAAAATCCAGCAGATTATCTACCTGAGACCTGATATCCAACACCTTTTCACTTATAAAATTAAGATTTTTCATATTCTCGGCATATGCTTCGTTCTCCAGTTTCATTACATCAACATATGTCATAACTCCAGTCAGCGGCGTACGCAGGTCATGCGCCATATTACGCATCAGTTCATCCTTTTCCTGTCGCGCTTTTTTCTCCTGTTCCTGTGATGCTTCAAGCTCTGTTTGGTAGCCCGCTATAATTTTTCTGATGCGTAAATACACAAATACGATTCCCAGCATAAGAGATAATCCCACATCAAAAATCATTAAAGCTATATAATATTTTATCGTAAATCCTGTATATATAAATACTTCCGCTTCTATATCGGTGAACTGGACAGGCAGCTGATAGCTTCCTGTAAATCGGTAATCATACATATTTTTAGCCGGAGATATAAGCTTATCTACATTTGACTTGTTGTATATTACCTTTCCCTCTTCCTTAACACTATAAAACGAAACATCATGCTCCGACATCCATTCATCATATTGCTCGACATCTGTAGTACTTATATCATTATCAGTCACATATTGTTGAAACTCATCTATATATGGCTTTTCGTTATAGTAGATCAAAGTTGTACCTTCAATATAATTGTTCAACAAATCAATTCCCAGATCGTATAATATTCCAAAAACGACACATGTCCCTATAATCGCAATTGCAAATGTCAAAAACAGCTTTTTCTTTACCCTCTTTAAATCATCTCTCAAAACGGTATCCTCTTCCCCATTCTGTGTGTATGCATGCATCGCCGCATGCCTTTATAAGCTTATTCCTAAGATTTTTAATGTGTACCATAACAGTATTCTTTGCATTATAGGTAAAAGCCTCATCCCATACCATCTCGTATATCATCTCAATCGTATATATCCGGTTCGGATTTTTCATGAGCAATTTTAATATCTCATATTCCTTTCCGGTTAATTTTATCTCATTATCATTAAACTCAACCTTGTTTCGATTCGTAAACAGTTTAAGTCCATCTGTCTCTATAGATTCATCCTTGTTTGTGCGATTTGCACTTCCACTGTCATATACCCGATATCGTCTGATAAGAGCTTTAACCTTTGAAATAAGCTCCATGTTTGAAAATGGCTTAGTCATGTAATCGTCACCGCCCACTTCAAGCCCTTCCAGCTTATCCAGCTCTTCCGATTTTGCTGATAAAAACAATATCGGAACGCTGTATCTTTCACGCATCCTCCTGCAAGTTTCAATGCCGTCCAACTGCGGCATCATTATATCCATTATTACAAGGCTGAATGATTCATCTATTTTTTCCAAAGCCTCCATACCGTTTTGTGCAATTACCACACTATAATGCTGCAATTCGAGAAGCTTTTTTATTCCACTGTATACTGTTTTATCATCCTCAACAACAAGAATTTTGTCCATTATATGCTCCTATCATATTATACATGTTTATTACATCAAAAAGATTATACCACATAACCGCTCCTAATTATTCCTTAATGTGCGCAAACCCTTATTAGCATAAATGCAGCTTCCAATCATAGTTATTAATATAACGCTAATTTCCAAAAGTCCGATTCTATACACAAATTGCCAGATATTCATTTCAAAGTTCCATATATCAAGTGAAAAGCTTTTTTGAAAATTCGAAATCTCACAAAATTCAACAAAGTATTTGAAAATATTGACAGAAAATCTATTAAGCAGCCCCAATGTCAATATTCCTGCACCCACAAGTGCCGGAACAGTTATCATCAAAATCTCATATAACAGAATTTGAATTGTCTTAAATTTCCTCTGTCCAAGTGTATTGTATATTGCAATCATTTTTGAGTGTCCTTTAAGCCATAAAACAGTCAGTAACGACATAACCACAACACATACAATATACATAACGCTCAACGTCACACTTGTCATACTTTTTAACATTGATATTACATCTGTCATTTGCAGTTCCTCATTCAAAACCTGATTGACAACTGCCGAATTCGGAACATTTTGAAACATTTTACTCATATCATCATATAAAAGTGATGTACTTTTATAGTCTGTACTGAAAAAATTTATCCCATAACAGCTTGCTTCATTATTTAATTCTACATATGAATTATAATCTGTGAATATTATACTGTTAGCCACTTCTTTATAGTAGCCATCGCTTACCTGTGTCTTTGGCGTATTTATTACAGTATATATTCCAATCACCTTAATACTTATTGTATTATTTTCATACTGTATAGATATATTACTACCAATTGACAGGTTATTTTCAGAAGCGAGCTTATCTGATATCATTGCCCCTTTATCACCTGACATCGGATATTTTCCTTTTGAAATTTTAAAAATACCACTACTGAAATATTCATTATAAGAAGTATTTATGTTTCCACTGACATATATTTTATTTTCCTCAAAATCACTTTGTTTTTCTGTATATGGCACATTTTCAAAATTTGCTGCTTCACATATAATGTCACTTGTAAATGCATTATTATATCCTACAATATTTTTATTATTATCTGCATATTCTAAAATATCTTTCCAATCATCTAAAGTAGAAAAATCGTCTAATTCAACAAGAACACAACATCCTGCCATATCTGCAAAAGATTTGTAAAAACTCTCTATTGCCGAATCTAGAAATGTTGCAATTCCGCAAAACAGTGTCAGGACAAATATGCAAATAGCAATTAGTATATTCCGCCCCGGTCTCCCTAATAATTCTTTGCATGCCTGCCACCATTTATTCCTCATCGTCATCTCCCATTTCATAGCAAATATCACATTTTTTCTTTACATAATCCGAGTGGGTTACTACTATAACACATCTGTCCTGTTCATGAGCTATCTGCTGTAACAATTCGACAATTTTTCTTCGATTTTCTTTATCCAGATTTCCTGTAGGCTCATCTGCCAGAATATATTTTGCATCTGTTATCAACGCCCTCGCTATTGCAACTCTTTGCTGCTGTCCACCTGACAATTCCGTAACCTTTCGGGTTATCTGACTATCATCAAGTCCAACCATTACAAGGCTGTCTCTACACATTTTAATCAATTCTTTTTTTGGTACATCAGGTAAACTTATCTGGGCTGCAACCATTACATTTTCAAGGGAAGTCATATAATCAAATAACTGATAATCCTGAAAAACCAATGATATACTATTTTGGCGCAGTTTTCTTCCACCAATGTTTTGTATATTTTCTCCATCCAGCAAAATCTCCCCCTCATCCGGTTTTTCTAAACCGGCAAGTAACGATAAGCACGTTGTCTTTCCTGAACCTGACGGACCAAATATTCCATACATTTCTCCTATTTCAAATCTGTATGTAACTTTATCCAGCACATGCACAATCTCCTTCTTAGATTTATATGCATACGATACATTAATCATTTCCAACATATTTACCACTATCCCTTCGAATTTAACAGTTTCTTTGCATTTTCTTCAACAGTTGTTACAACAGGCAGTACCATAAATGCAATCCAATTAACCAACGAAATTATTAATAGAATTATAATATTTTTCAGAGTAAAAAAAGCACTCATTTCTATACGTACCTCAAAGCCTTGAAATATTCCGGGTGTATCATATCCACCTATGGCTCTGTCTGTACTATTAATTATGACATTCTTACCTATACCACTTATAATGCTACATATGAAATTGCCAAGCACACAGTATAATAGCACACCCAAAAGCAAACCACTAATTGCATATATCATTCCTATAAATGCAAATCTACCTATACACCATTTTCTTGACCTTCCGAGTACCATAAAAAGTCCTGTATCTTTTTGGTATTGGATAGTATAAAACGAGAAAACGATTAACAAAATAATTTCACCCATTATAATTATCATCCAACAAATTATTTTTGATGTTTTTCCCATCAATCCTACGACTTTACATTCTGAATCGAGATAATTAGAAGTATTATCATATATTTCCACATTATCTCCATACATTTTCTTTAATTGCGTTTTTACCGCATCTATATGCTCTATCTTATCAATATACACTTCACTTCCCGTTGACGCGGTGTACTCTAACCCTAGTAACTCTACAATATAATCATAATCTACATATATAGAATTATATGGACTATGTATGTATACCGAGGTTCCCTCTTCATTTGAGTCATATATTTCGAAGTCACTGTCCACTTTATAAATTCCGCATATTTGTAAAGATGTTGCTTCCGATTGATCTCCTATAGTATATTTAACTTCATCCCCTACCTTAAGATTATTTTTTTTCGCATATCGCTGTTCTACAATAATTCCTTTATTTTTGTAAGTAGGAAATTCTCCTTCAATAAGAGATACATTCTTTTCCCATGAAAACAGGCTATATTTTTGCACATCCATATTTGCAACAATTACCATTTTATCAGCCCGATTGCTCACATCTTTATTCTCCGGATCTATTCCTTTATGTTCCTTTACATTCTCTGTATCCACCGGGTCTGCAATCAGCTCTCTCCACGCCCCCAGTCCTGTTACATATTTCACTTTTCTGATTTCATCATAATCACTCTTGGTAAATCCTCCATTATCATCCTCAATTACTAATGCAGCCCCATTATATAAATATGCATCTCTCTCAGATTTTTCTGAGGCATTGCTTAATAGCAGACCAATAATTTCACCCAGGATTATTGTCGCTATGATTAGTATGATAATCAAAGATTTTATTTTATTTCTTTTTATATATATAATAGCTGTTTCTATCATATCCCATCTCCTCAATACTACCAAACATTAAAAAAGCCATAGACATCTATGGCTTTACAATACTATATACATATAAAGAATAACCTGAAAAA
>OHEQ01000738.1_pt1 | contig 18076 bp, 16 predicted proteins | sample 1567321 | NCBI WGS metagenome assembly OHEQ01 (sample SAMEA3879598, study PRJEB24766) | human gut metagenome | biome: human-associated habitat; feature: feces | place: USA | collected 1985/1987
CCGGGTACCGGCGGCGCACACGTACTCTTGCAGAAGCGCATAGCGAAGTGGCTTAGATACTGTAGAAATTATGCCCATGAAACGCAGAAACACCCCTGCATGGACGCAGGGGTGAGGAGAAAACGCGCCACGGACGGCGCGTTTCGACGATTTCGTCAAGCATAGAAACCCTTCAAGCATAATTTCGTACAGTATCTTAGCCACGTAGCGTAGCGACCGCAAGAGTACGTGTGCGCCGCCGGTAGCCGGGGCTTACGTCCCGACCTCCCGCCAATACACTGCGCCAGAATTACTGCTGAATATCCTTTGCAGAGCTTAAGGTTACTTCAACCTTGCTCTCTTCGTACTGTCTGCCACTCTGACGTGCAACAGTAAGAGTAACCTTATCTCCGGCCTTGTAGCTCTTTAACGCTGACTGCAGCTCTGTCATAGAAGAAATCTTTGTGCTGTCAACAGCGGTGATGATATCTCCCTCCTGTAAGCCTGCATTTGCGGCACCTGAACCAGCTGAAACAGATGAAACATACACACCCTGTGGGAAGCCATAGGCTACCATCTCAGATGAAACATCGCCACCCTTGATACCAAGGTATGCCTGATTCTCATTAGTATATTTTCCATCCTGGATAAGGCTCTCAATAATAGGCTTTGCAACCGACATAGGAATTGCATAACCGATACCCTCAACCTCAGTTGAAGAATATTTTACAGAGTTTATACCGATAACCTCGCCATTTTCATTTAAGAGTGCTCCACCACTGTTTCCAGGGTTTATGGCTGCATCCGTCTGGATAAGCTTGTTGTTGGTAACAGTCTCACCTGTCTGTGAATCCTGTGTAGTTACGGTTCTGTTAAGCGCACTTACTATACCTGTTGTGACAGACTGTCCGTATCCAAGTGCATTACCGATAGCAATTGCAGGACTTCCAACAGCTACACTTTCAGAATCTCCGATTGTAGCAATCTTGATATTTGAGTAAGTATCTTTTCCAAGGTCTGCTTTCTTTACACGTACAACTGCTAGATCGTCATCCGGATCTGTTCCTCTGATTTCTGCCTTTACCACTGAATCATCATCAAACTGTACTGTGAGCTCCTCTGAATCTGCCACAACATGGTTGTTTGTAGCAATGTAGAGATAATCATCATCCTCACTCACAATGATACCTGAGCCGCAGCTCTGAGACTGCTGTGACTGCTTTCCGAAAAAGCTGTTGTAGGTGACTGTTCCTGTATTTGTGATAGCAACGATGCTAGGCATTACCTCATCGACAACAGATGATACATCTGTCAGATCCTTTGCATCCCCTGAGGATGTCTGCTTAGTCCCACCGGATGTTGTAGTGGTAAGCTTTGCACTTGCAGTAGAAGAATTTGAAATAGCTCTCGTGCCAATATAGCTTACTCCTGTGAAAACGCCGCCTCCGACGAGCCCGAAGATAAGAGCTGCCGCTACTGTCTTTGCTGCAAATGGTCCAAACGCACCAGGTTTTCTAGGTGCTCTCTGCTTCTTAGGCTTTGCAGCCTGCTGGTATGCCTGACCATTCATATTCATCCGGCTATATGAGTTGTCTGTCGAACCGGCTGATGCGCCACCATATGCATTATTATTTGTGCCTGAATTATATGCCTGATTAGAATAAGGCTGGTTTGCATATGACTGATTTGCATTTGGCTGTCCTGCTGCAGAAGCCTGCGAATATGGATTGTAGCTCTGTGAATAGCTTTCAGCTGATGCATTATTAGTCTGTGCAGCCCTCTGTGACTCATCCGGATTGTAAGGATTACCCGACATTGTGAAATTTACATTGTTTGTATTGTTGTTTGTGTTATTTGTACTGTTAGTATTATTTGTATCATTCATATTTCCATAATTGTTATCCATAATAGTTTCTCCTTTCGTTTACAATTAGAAGTATACTGTCAATCTGTGTTTAATTTGTGACGGGATTATTTATTTTTTCATAAATCAGTTAACTATTTATAGCCTATGTTCCCCATTGCAGACCACTATGCGATTATAAAAATAAAAATAACCGCTCATCGGCAGATGCACCTCTAAGTCTGCGATAAAGAGAAATTGCAGAATATCAATACATCCCTGCCAATGAACAGTTACCATAAATCATATATTAAATTTCAATTCCGTTCCTCTCAAGAAGAGCTCTCGCTGTTTCAACCGAATCTGTACCTGTCGCATTCTTTACAGGTGCAAACTCCTTCTCTCTGTCTACCTCAAATGGCAGGCTATTGTCCATCATGTATACCATATCGAGGATGAGTGTCTCGAACTTGTATGCATTCGGAGTCTCAGGCTTGTGCTCTGTACCATTCTCATCAATGTAAGGTACCTTCTTCTCTACCACATGAAGTGGAAGGCTCTTTTCTGCGATAGCAATGAGCTTGTCCACGCGGAATAAATAGTTTAAGATAACACCAAAGCCATACTGCAATGAACCATTCTCGTTCTTTGCCTCTGCCATCTCAGGAGTAAGCTCGTAATACTCAACAATCGAAGGCTTGCCATTCTCAAGACACATAGCGCCGACTCTCTCGTATGGATCGCACTTTCTGACCACCTTAGAACCGCTGACACAGCCGGACTCGATTGTAGCACCTACAAATACAGGATCTGCAATCTGCTGAAGCACATTGTCCACAGCAAATACATTGAGCCACTCAACACCCTTGTCCTTCAAATCCTTGTCAAGACCGGCATTGATGAGTGACTTGAACCATCCACCGTTTCCGTTTGGTGACATGGCAAGTGAATCCTCAGATTTCATGAGCAGATTTCCATCAAAATCAACTGCCGGAACCATCTCCTGCACGAAAAACTTCACATAGTCCTTGTTGTATCCAAAATAGTCGTGCTCTTCAAAGAACTCTCTTGTCATGCTATCATTTATCTCGCTTGTCATAACATACAGAGGCACCCATGTACCGGTCTGATTTGTAACCTTCATGAGGTTTGCGACAAGCTGCTCAAAGATGTAGAGTTCCTTTGTCTTTCCGATATTGAACATGCCCTTAGCCTTGTCAAAGCCAAGACGTGTACCCTGTCCACCGGCAAGAAGAATTGCACCAACCTTGCCATTCTTGACAGCATCAAAACCTGTTGCAAGGTATTTGTCCTTATTTGCCTCTATCTCTGAAAGCTCCATAGCAGCAAGCGGTGAAAATGTACCTCTCTGCTGCTCCTTGTTGTGAATCATATCAAGGTATGACCAGTCCATGTGCTCAAGCTGGCTCTCAAGCTTAGCCGGAACTTCCTCTGTTAAGAATTTTTTTAAGTATTTCTGGTTTGTTGCCGTGATTTTTTCTTTGATTTCTGTTTTCATAAATTCTCCCTTATTCTTGTAATTTAGTTGTTATTTAATCATTGATTTTCCATTAACTATTCATTAATTATAGGTTATTACATTATTAATCATATTAAATTATGTGGGACCAATCTATTGATTGGCCCCGGATATATTGTTCATTTAAATATTGTTTTATAAAACTTATTGCTTATAACAGCTAAATAAATACCATCAGGTAATTACTCATCTGAATCATCTGATGACGATTCCGTTCCAGAACTATTTTCAGACTCCGACTGACTGTTCTTTAATGAATCCTGCTTGTCCTTATTTTTTTTCTTTGCCCCTTCGGTTCCATCAGAGCCAACAGTATCATTGTACTGCGTGAGATCAAATGCTGAAGTCTTAGATGTAACACCTGTCTTTTTAGCAATCTTATCACTTACTGTCTGAACTGTCTCTGTTGGCTGATAATCAGTCTCATTAAACATGAACTGATGAAGCTCAGAAACATTCTGTGCCAGGTCTATAGGAATTACGGTATCGCCAGTAGTTGACAGATTCATTGTAGTCAGCTCAAATGGGAAGCCTGTTGTCTCCTTCATCTGATATTTTGTAACAGCTGTTGCATACTGGATAATCTCTTTAGCTGTAAAATTAGTACTTATCTGACTCATAATATCCTTGCACATCTCTGTTAGAGATCCTAAATCTGACTGTTTAGCCTTGTCAAGCATAGCCTGAAGCACAATTCTCTGACGGGATGCTCTTAAGAAATCATCACCTGAGGTGCTTCTGATACGTGCATAGCATGTAGCCTGAGTTCCATCAAGATGCTGCATACCATCCTCCTCAAGATAAGGAGTATTATATCCTGTAGTATAATCAACCTCAGGAATCAGATAATTGATTTCCTTCATCTCCGCCTTAGTAATCTCAAGATCAAGGCCACCGATATCATCTATAGCATCTACAAGAGCCTTCCAGTCAACACAGACATACTTGGTTATATTCAAATCCAAATTTGAATTAAGCATAGCTACAGCCCTCTTTGCTCCACCATTTGCATAAGCGGCATTTGCCTTTGCAAACTTTCCATTACCTATAGGCAGATACGTATCTCTGTAGACAGAAACAAGCTGAACCTCCTTAGTATCATAATTCAGACTAGCGATCATGATACAATCGGAATGCCCCTCATTGTATGAACCATTACTTCTGTTGTCCAGACCAAACAACGCTACATTGAGATATCCATGCATATTGGCAAGAACATCCTCATCAATATCCTCATTGATTCCGGCCTCACTATCTGTCAGCGCATCCTCATATTTAACCTGTCCGAGTGTCTTATTATAAGCCCAAACCACTAACAGAACAATTAACAGTAGCAGGATTTCAAATACAAAGAGTATAATCTTCTTACGTCCACTTCTTCTCTTTTTTCTTCTTCTCTTCTTTGCCATATTATTTTTCCTTTTTCCTATGAATGTAAAGCCACGCGTCTGCGTAGTCCTGACGCTCCTTCTCTGACATATTGGTATACTTTCCAAACTCCAGATTCGTCAGACGCATCTGCGGCCTGCCACACTTGAAGCATTCAACTTCTTTCCTTCTTGAAACCATCCGTATCCAGCCACAATCCGGGCAAATGTATATTTTCATCATAGTCTTTATTCAAACTGTCCGAGAACCTCAGCTGACAAAGCATCAAGCTTAGCCTGTGAATCTTCAAGAGACACTCCTTTAACTCCGAAATAGAATTTAATCTTAGGCTCTGTACCAGAAGGGCGTACACAGCACCAAGCGTTATCGTTAAGTTCGTAGTAAAGTACATTAGAAGAAGGAAGACCTGTCGGCTCAACCTTTCCTGTTGTCATATCTTTTCTTGTGTCATTCTTGTAATCACGGATAGCAAGCACCTGATAATCACCAAATTTCTTTGGCTCAGCGGCACGTGCCTTTGTCATAATCTCATTTATCTGTGCGGCACCATCAATGCCCTTTAAGGTCATTGTGGAAATGCCCTCTCTGTAGTAGCCATACTTCTCGTACATGTCAATCATGCCATCCCAGAGAGTCTTGCCCTGTGACTTGTAGAAGGCAGCCACCTCACACAGCATACAAACTGCTGCAGGAGCATCCTTGTCCCTTGCATATGTGCCCGGCAGACATCCGTAGCTCTCCTCCATACCGAATACATAGTTGTTGCAGCCGGTCTTTTCAAATTTGAGCATCTGCTCTCCGATATACTTGAAACCTGTTAAAACCTCGATATGCTTTACGCCATATGCTGCCGCAATTGCCTTACCCATATCTGTAGAAACAATTGACTCAACAAATGCAGGATTCTCAGGCAGAGTACCATTGGCACTCTTCTGGCTTAAAATGTACTCACCGATAAGCATAGCTGACATATTTCCTGTAAATGTCACATACTCACCTGTCTTTGTATCCTTGCAGTATACACCGAGTCTGTCGGCATCAGGGTCAGTTGCTAAAACGATATCAGCATCCTTTTCCTTTGCCAGCTCAAGTGCAAGCTTCCATGCATCAGGATTCTCAGGATTCGGATAAGGACATGTAGGAAAATTGCCGTCAGGCACTGCCTGGCTTGGCTCAATGTATACATTCTCAAAGCCCATATCCTTAAGCACTCTCTGTACAGGGCGAAGACCTGTGCCGTGGAGTGGTGTGTAAACAATCTTGATATCCTTTGCCATAGCCTTGATAATCTCCGGATGGATAGAAAGCTTGCGGAGCTCTCCGAAATATCCCTCCTCAACCTCATCAGAGATGACATTGTAAAGACCAGCCTCAATAGCAGCAGCTTTGTCCATAGTCTTTACCTGATCAAATGATGTAACCTTTGCCACCTCAGCCATGATACTTGTATCATGAGGTGGAGTAACCTGTGCACCATCCTCCCAGTATACCTTGTATCCATTGTACTCACGAGGATTGTGGCTTGCTGTGATAACAACACCGGCTATTGTACCGAGTGTCCTTACTGCGTATGACAGCTCCGGAACAGGTGCGAGCTGTGGGAATACATATGTCTTGATTCCGTTAGCTGCAAGACAGAGTGCTGTGGCATCTGTGAACTCATCATGCATATTACGTGAATCATGTGCGATTGCAACGCCTCTCTTTACTGCGTCCTCTCCCTGAGAAAGTATGTAATTAGCCAGTCCCTGTGTAGCCTGACGGACTGTGTATATATTCATCCTGTTGGTGCCGGCTCCTATTACACCACGAAGACCTGCTGTACCAAACTCAAGTGTGCGATAGAATCTATCCTCTATCTCCTTATCATCACCTGCGATAGCCTTAAGCTCTGCCTTTGTAGCCTCATCAAAATATGGGTCTGTACACCATTTCTCGTACTCCGCTCTAAAATCCATTTATATTAACCTCCTGTGTCAGCTAGTAATAAGCCTATTAATGTTAACCATACCGATTTTACCACATTAACGTGCATTTGAAAAGTTTTAGTTCCTTAATATTTTTTTAAACACCAGGCTCCTCATCCAAAGTGGCATCATACAGACAACAAGCTGTGCCGCAACCGTAACAAAATAATCGGCCGCACTTATGGTCCCTGTCTTTAAAATACGCTTTCTTCCTGCCTTGTATTTAAGGAAATAATCAAAGCCGCCACGCCTCTTCAGCATATCATCACCGGTTCTGGCATACACAAGAGTCTCACCTATATTTGCCATACGACAGTGATTTCTGATCATATTCGCCCAAAGAAGAGAATCCTCCATAAGCAGACAGTCCTGATAATTGCCCGCAGCAAGCACCGCAGACCTTTTGTACATCACAGTCATGTGATTGAACGCATCGCGCTTTCTCTGATACTGCTTTATCACATAATTTCCGAGAGGCACTGTCCTTTCTGATATAATATTATGCATATCATCGGAAAACTCGCTGATGTAGCCGCCTATGATATCAAGCCCCGGATTTTCCGAAAAAGCATTCAGCTGTCTCTCAAACCGGTCAGGCACACATATATCATCTGTATCCATTCTGGCCACAAGCTCATTAGAGCAATGCTTTATGCCTTCAGCAAGTGCAAGACCGAGCCCGCTGTTTTTTTCAAGCTTTACCGTAACAAAATTTATTTCCGAAGGCCTGCATTCATAATCACTGATTGCCTCATAAAGCTCCTCTGTCAGCCGGCCATCCTCCACCAGCACTATCTCGTCCGGTAAAACAGTCTGTGAATATATGCTTTCCATACACTCCCTGAAATACTCAGGCTTTTCCTTGTAATAAATTGACAGTAATACTGAAAATTTGACTTTATTCATAAGTATCATCCTCCCAGACAAGCAGACTAATGTATTACCGCAAGCACAGTCTCTATGCACAGTCTGATATCATTTATCAGTGAAAATCTCTTAAGATACTTAAGATTGTACCTCATCTTGCCCGGCAGCACCTTGTGGATATATGTGTAATCCACATCATCAGAAGCCTCAAGAAGCCTGTCCTCATCCTTATACCTGATGCTTGCCTCACTTGTGATTCCGGCAGGCAGCAGAAGTGTTGCCATCATCGCAGGTGTATATGCCATGACATACTTCTCCACCTCAGGTCTTGTGCCAACAAAGCTCATATCACCACATAGCACATTTATAAGCTGCGGAATCTCATCAAGCCTGTACTTTCTGATGACAGCGCCGACTCTTGTGATTCTTGAATCCCCACCGACAGTCACGAGTGAGCCCTTTTTGTCAGCGTCATTCACCATGGTTCTGAACTTAAATATGCGAAACTTCCTGCCATACTGTGTGATACGCTCCTGTCTGAAAAAAACAGGTCCTCTGCTATCCACCTTTATCCAGACAGCAAGGACCAGTATAACAGGCGAAAGCAGCACAAGAAGAACAGCGGACATAATCACATCAAAAATGCGTTTGAATACCATGCTTGTCCTCTTTCTGCTCAGATGCCTGTAATATTTAAGTGTAAAATCATTTTTCATGAATGTAGGAATCTCTCCCCATGTTCTCCATCTACTCATGTAAAATCTCCAATAAATTGTTAATTATATACTCCACATCCTCATCGCTAAGCTTTGTGTTGAGAGGAAGTGTAATCTCATTCTCATACTGATGATAAGCGTTTGGAAAATCGGCTATATCAAAGCCCATATTCTTATATGCTGTCATCATCGGAAGCGGCTTGAAATGCACATTTGTGGCGATACCTCGCTCCGCCATCTGCACTATAAGCGCATTGCGCCTGTCCACGCCGATGCCCGGTATGCGAAACAGATACAGATGTCCGCTCGATGTATGCCTGTCTGTAAAATGAGGCACAGTCAAGAGACCAAGCGGCTTAAATGCCTCGTCATAGCGCTCTATAATATCACGGCGCCTCTTGAGAAGCCCCTCATATCTGTCAAGCTGTACCAGACCAATAGCCGCCTGGATATCAGTCATATTGCACTTATACGAAGGAGCCACAATATCGTACTCCCAGTTGCCCAGACCATTCTTGTGCAAAGCATCCTTTGTCTGTCCGTGGAGTGAAAGCAGCATAAACTGCTTGTAGATATACTCGTCATCAAAGCCCTCTATAGGTCTCCAGGTGAGTGCTCCTCCCTCTGCGGTGGTCAGATTCTTGACCGCATGGAATGAAAAGCTTGTAAAATCAGCTACATTGCCACACATAATACACTCACCTGCTCTCATGTAAGAAGCACCAAAAGCATGAGCTGAGTCAGCCGCCACAATCACACGTCCGATTGCCCTCTGCACATCATTTGACGGATGAAAAAGAGCCTTCTTTCTCTCCACAATATCAAAAATCCTGTCATAGTCGCAAGGCACACCTGCAATATCAACCGGCACGATAACCTTTGTCTTTTCTGTAATAGCAGCTTCCAGGGCATCGTAATCCATCTCAAATGAATCAGGTGCTACATCTATAAACTTAAGCGCTGCCCCTACATGTACAGCCGGGCTTGCAGATGCAGTATATGTGTATGCACTTGTGATCACCTCATCACCTGCACCTATTCCCAGGAATCTGAGTATCGACTCAAGACACGCAGTAGCAGAGCCAAGAGCTACAGCCTTATCCGTGCCGCATAGCTTAGCAATCCGCTTCTCAAACTCCTTGGTTCTTGGACCTGTTGTAATCCAACCGCTTCGCAGTGCATCAGCAACAGCTGACACCTCTGCCTCTGTTATATCAGGTGGTGAAAATGAAATCTGTCTCTTTTCCATAGTTATGTTCCTCGCTTCCGGCATAAAATATGCCAAACATCCGGCTTTTACAGTCTGTATTATGAGCTTCAAAAGATATTTAGTTCTCCAGGTCAGGATGATATGTCTTTACCACAGAGGCCACTATCTGCTTGATATCCTTTGCTTCTGAGGTGCATGCCTTCTCGAGCATCTCAAGCTGCTTCTCAAAGAGCTCATCATCCATCTCAATAGGCTCACCCACATGAATCAGCTTGTTCGGAGTCTCCTTGAGACCCTCCTCGCTCATCAGCATCTCCTCGTAGAGCTTCTCGCCCGGACGCAGGCCTGTGTAAACAATCTGAATATCCACATCCGGCTCCAGTCCTGAAAGCCTGATAAGATTCCTAGCCATATCATCAATCTTGACCGGCTCACCCATGTCGAGCACGAAAATCTCGCCTCCGTGAGCATAGAGCCCTGCCTGCAGCACAAGCGCCACAGCCTCCGGAATTGTCATAAAATACCTGATAATACGCTTGTCCGTCACAGTAACAGGACCGCCATCCTCTATCTGCTTCTTAAACAACGGTATAACACTACCATTGCTGCCAAGCACATTTCCAAAACGCACAGCAACAAAATCAGTCTCCGTCTGCCTATTCATCATCTGTATAACCATCTCACACAGACGCTTTGACGCACCCATGATATTGGTCGGATTAACCGCCTTATCCGTAGATATAAGCACGAACTTCTTCACATGGTACTCAGCTGCAATCCTTGAGAGCTTTAATGTGCCAAGCACATTATTTTTTATTGCCTCATTCGGGCTTTCCTCCATCAGCGGTACGTGCTTATGTGCAGCCGCATGATAAATAATCTCCGGATGATATGTCTGGAATACATAGTGCAGCCTGTTAGTATTGCGCACCGAGCCAATCAGCGTCTCCACCCTTACATAAGGATATTTGCGCTTCAGCTCCTGCTGTATATCGTATGCATTATTCTCGTAAATATCAAAAATGATAAGAAGCTTCGGATTCTCCCTGGCTATCTGACGGCAAAGCTCACTACCGATTGAGCCACCGCCACCTGTGACCATTACCACCTTGCCCTGTAAAAATGAATGAATACCGTCATTATCCACAACAACCGGATCTCTTCCAAGCAAATCCTCAATGCTTACCGGGCGCAGATTGGAAACCGACACTCTTCCGTCCACCATCTGATAGATTCCCGGAACCACAGACACATCACAGCCTGTGTCCTTACAAATATTGAGTATATCCTTCCTGTCCTTACCGGATGTAGAAGGTACAGCATACACAATCTTTGTGATATCATACTTCTCAACCATCTCCGGAATGTCATTTCGGTTGCCGACAATAGGCACGCCGTCTATAAAGCGCCCCAGCTTCGCCGGATTGTCATCTATGATGCAGCAGGCCTTTGTGTGCAGATGTGAGCTCATGATAAGCTCCCTGATAAGCATCCTACCCGCATTTCCGGCTCCTATAATCATGACCTTCTCATCACCGTTTGCGGAGCCTCTCTGCTCAAGCATCTTCTGACCTGTCCTGATAAATCTGTACGCAAAACGGCACGCTGTGCACAGTGCAAAGCTGAGCATCAGTCCGATAATCCAGAAAGCATACGGCATCTTAATCTCATACACCTCATGAATAGTAACGCTCACAACCGCAAGCACCAGAAAGGCACCAATAATATGCATAAACTCGTTGATGCTCGCAAAACGCCATATACTGTGGTACAGCCTGAAAATATAAAACACCACAAGTGAAATCACCATAAACAATGGCACAATGTGCAGATAACCCTCCAAAAATGAGAGCGGAATATGTGAATATGAAAACTCAAACCTGATCATCAAAGCGAAAAAGAATGAGATTGCAATGATGCACATATCAATAAAAGCAAGCACCAATGCCCTGAAAACCCATTGCTTGTCATTGCCCATGTATGCGTCCGGCTTCTCCGGACCATCGTATTTTGTTTTGTCTTTTCTATTATTTGTATCTTTTTTCATGTCAAGTCTATTACTCATATAGGATTTTCTCCTTCTGTCCCACACTGCAAAAAGCAGCTTCTATATCCCTATGTAAATCAACTTCTCATAAACTGCGTTTAAATTTACGCTTTATTATACCATATACACACTATTATAGTTCTTATTATTTTATTAAATATACCACATTTAGCGATTTTTGAAAACAAACAGCTTGCTTATCACATAGTTGAGCACAACCACAACCACCTGTGCTGCCAGCTTCACCCACATGCTTGGATAGTCCAGAAGCGTGATAAAAATAAAGATAATAGTCTCTTCAATAACAAGCGTGATGAATCTGCCACTGAAAAAAGCAAACATTTGTACTAAAAATGCCGTCTTGGTGGGCGTTGCAACCTTAAACACCCACTTCTTGTTGGTAACATATGAAAATAGAACAGCAAACACCCATGCCAGAGCGTTCGCAATCAGCTCATTGATACCAAAGAATACATTAAAAATGGCATATGCACCTATGCTGATCACAAAGGTCATATTGCCAAAAACCGTGTATAAAACAAGCTCCTTAAACTCCTCTTTCCTGTTTCGTATTATAATATTATCCATTTCTCCACCTATGTGACAGGCTTTAGCCCCTGTCGTAATTTATACGTGTAAATTGATAGTAATGTTAATTTGCGATTTTTATATAATAACTGCATAGCCAAAATAAGTCAATATGTGATATGATATCTGCATGAAAAAGAAAACACAAAAAAACAAGAGTATAAAACTAAACTACATATATAATGTGAGCTACCAGATACTCACACTGATTACACCGCTTATCACAGCGCCGTACCTCTCGAGGGTGCTTAAGGCAGACGGAATAGGTGCATACAGCTATACCTACTCACTGGTATCATACTTTATCATGTTTGCCGCACTGGGCACTGTAAACTACGGAAACAGGGAAATATCATACCTGCAGGAGGACAGAGCGAAACGCACAAAAACCTTCTGGGAGATAGAGCTTCTATCCGTCATCAGTGTGATTGTGTGTCTTTGCGCATATATGGTATTCACACTTGCATTTGGGCACTCACCACTCAAAAAGCACCTGCTATTGATTGAAGCCGTGTACCTGATATCAGTTGCTTCTGATATCTCCTGGCTGTTTCAGGGACTTGAGGAATTTGGCAAAATAGTCGGTCGAAACGTGATTTTTAAAATCATAAACATTGCTTTTATCTTCATCGCCGTGCGCTCAGAGAGTGATTTGCTCATATATGTGGCAGGAGTATGTCTATTAGAGCTTTTTGCCAATATATCCATCTGGTTTTACCTGCCTCAATATGTTGACAGACCAAAGCTTAAGGAGCTTAAGCCATTCTCTCATCTAAGGGCTACTCTCACACTATTTGTACCAACTATAGCGACAACCATATACACAGCGCTTGACAAAACCATGCTCAACAACATAACCGGCAGCATGACAGAAAACGGCTACTATGAGCAGGCCAACAAGATATCCAAAATGGTGCTCATGCTCGTAACCTCACTCGGTACTGTGATGCTTCCAAGAATAGGAAGAGCCTTCAGTGAAAATAAAAAAGACGAAGTAAAAGCCCTCCTTTATAAGAGCTTTCAATTCGTCTGGTTTATAGGTTTTGCCCTGTGCTTTGGCCTGATAGGCATCGCGCGCAATTTCTCGCCATGGTTTTTCGGGCCTGGATATGAAAAGGTGCCATACCTCATCATGATAATGGCTACACTGTTGCCGATTATAGGCTTAAGCAATGTAATCGGTATACAGTATCTGGTAACTACCAAGCGTGAAGGTCTGCTGACACGCTCAGTATGTATCGGAGCCGTAGCCAATTTTGTCATGAATATGATTCTCATACCTCAGCTCTATTCATACGGTGCAGCCATAGCATCTGTCATCTCGGAGGTAATAATAACTGCCGTGCAGCTTTACTTCATACGAAATGAGCTAAGTATATCAAAAATATTTTCTTTATCGTGGAAATATCTTGTATCAGCAGTCTGTATGCTTATCGTACTGCTGCTCATGGATGCAAAGCTGTCAGTCAGCTTCATGCACACAATGATTATGATTGTGACCGGATTTATAATCTATATGGTGCTGCTTTTACTGATGCGTGACGAGATGGTATGTGAAGGCACAAGGCTCATCAAAGCCAGAATCAAATACCACTAAATAATACCATTCTGCAACGCTTAATTCCCCGGCAGCTTCACTTATTTGGCTGCCTCATACTCTCCAACCACCTGTGCCTCTCTTCTGTCAGTATATTCTCTTGCCATTTTCAGAGCTTTTTTAGTCCTCTTCACGGACTTTTCCCATCTTGAAAGCTCTGAACCTGTCGTATCAGACTTTATCCCATATTGGTTTACTACCAGATTGCCAATATATGACGAAAGCTTTTGGGCTCCATATGCATTCAGATGCTCAAAATCTGCGAAATCATGTGAATCATCTATCCCTGCAATGCTCTCATAATCAGTACTCAGATCAAGAAAATCGTATCCATACTCCCTCGTTATACTTTCAATCTGCTCAAGCCCTGACTTATCAGCAGCCTGTGTCTCATGAGGTGGCTGCAGCAACAGCACATGCTTTATGCCAAGCTTATTGCAGTACGAAAGCAGCTCCTTAAGATATGCTCTGCATTCATCAGTCAGCACATAGGCTTCTTTAGTAGGCTGTCCGATATTTGCCAGATTGTCACGGCCTCCGGTGATGCCTGTTTTTGAATAAAAGCCCTTCAGGTAGCCTCCACCACTGAGCCTCATATAGGCACGAGTGACAAATGAGGTATACACTGCCTCAGGGGCCTTCCAGTTGCCATGATACTTCTCCAATGGAAAATAAAGGGTATCCGATATATTATCCTTCACCTTTTCATCATCATTATTGATATTTTGGGGAATAGTCTTTACCGTGTCAAGCTTGTTCTGTGACATAGGCATATTATCAATCCACTTTCTCAGATAAACCTCATCAGTCAGATTACTATTGCAATAACTAAATGCAGAAGCATTGATTAAAAGAAGCTTCGGCTTCTGTCTCTTCACAATCTCCGTGACGATGGACTTGTACATATTGCATGGCACAGCTCCTATTGAAAGATTGCACGACTTAAGGCCATACTCCTCCCACGCCAACGCCGGTGCATAGCCCGTGTATACCTCACTTGGTCCAATCATGACCATATCAAGACTGTTCTTTGGTTCTGAGTAAAAGCCATATATATTTTCGATATCGCTGCTGTCAATGGCAATAAATGCCTTTGATACTATTTGCATGAGCAAAAGGAGGACTATTGCAAATGCAGGAATTTTAATAAATTTCATGGTGTTTCCTTTTCTATTGAAACGCTTTATTTTGATATTTTTTCAGTAAACACTATATAGTATATCGGATTAGTATTAAAAAACAACACCCTGATTTCTATTTGTCATTTTCTGACATCGAGCTGTTTACCCGGGTAGAATATAAAATCGATAAGCCTGATTTTCTTTATGATACACTCATACAATATCCAGCATATAGCAGTGCTTCCTGCAAATCCACATATACACTGCAGCGCCATATTGGTTATACCAGCCCTGTTCAATATAATCCTGATTCCACCTACAAATATCACATTCATCGCATAAAACGGCATGCTATCCCGGCCGATAGTCTGTAACCATTTAGGGAAATCACAATACCTTGATAAAAAATAGCTTACTGCAAATATAAATACTGTCACTATACAGGCGGTAAACCGCTCAAACAGACTGCTGAAAAGGGGATTGCTGCTCATGTCATCCTGTAATACTATGCCGGACGCCTCTACAAGCACACTCATAACGGCAAGGCTCAGCACAGCATATCTATTATCCAGTTTATCAAGCCACTTCTTAATCAGGCATCCCAGATAAAAGTACATCTGAAAGCCGGCTATGTAGTTAAAGCCCTCATAGTGAAAGCTGCCATAGCATGTGAAAGCAATTATTAAAAACAGCACAAATAAAAGCTCCATTTTATAATTAAAATGTGGCAGAAGCCTCGCAAACACATAATCAGCCATATACGCCACACAATATATGAGAAATAGCGCGTATAAATACCATAAAAACTCTATCGGCTTCCACGGTATGCTTATCAGGCTGCTAACGGCAACCGGCTCCCTTATCAAATTTGAAAGGGCAAATTTAATAATCCAGTAAATAACTGAAATCATCACGTACGGCAGCAGGATATTAAATGCTTTATGACCTATCCGGCTAAAAATGCCTTGTGAAGCATTCCCTACATATTCACTGTATAAGAAGCCTGAAACTGCGATAAAGCAAGGCATGTGAAAGCTGTATATTACATTTGCAATACCATTCATTGTATCATCAAATGAGTACATGTCTGTCAGACCCAATGTAGTGTGACCTAAAATCACAAATAAAATAAGGATGCCCTTTATGAAATCAATTGTTTTATCTCGTGTGGTGGTTTGCATGTTATGTCCTCAAAAATACTATTAATCCTATCCGCTTTAATTATATAGGTATCCCTATCCATGATATCAACAGCAATATGATTGCTCAACAAATATGATGAAACAGCATTTACTTTAATTCTATAATCGCGATCTATTATAGAGCTATTTCCACTCAAACTTTGTACGTAATACCTTAATAAATCCTGTAAAAGGGGTCTGATGCTCTGAAGCAATAATATTATCCTGATTAATGACATAGTGTTTAAATTCATAAAAATAATTCATTCCTTGATTCTAACCCGAACACCAATGCATTCGTCACATGCTGCATCTTTCCTCACGCTAGAAATATGACACTCTTCAATTCTTTTCTCTTCAATGAATTTAACAAAGGCTTTAGCATAATATCTAGGAATATATCCCAATAACTTTTGTTGTTTATCAACTACACATATTGCATTTTCATCATACTGATTGGAAGTATCACGCATCAAAAATACTTCATCTCCTCTTGTAACCTGAACGGAATCTTTGCATAAATCCCCACCACACCCTAAATAGTGTCTGACTCCAGCTAAGTAGAACTCTTTTTCAAAGCTGCAATTATAATCCAAAATAGGGTCTATAAACTGAAGATTATCAATAGGTAGCTTTGCACCACTCTTTTTTAACAGCTGATATGCATCATATTCATCTAAGCCGTATTTCTCTAATATTCTTCCAATATCTTTTCTCTTTCTATCTGGAAGTCTGCTAGCAAATACTGGAAATAATTTTTCTGATTTATATACAGTATCTAATTTTTCAAACGAAACTAACAACTCAAATCCAGATTTGATTGCTTTTTCTATATCCTCACAATATTTAAATTCATACTGTCCATTTTTTGTAAGCTGACCTACAATATATTGTCGCCTATTTGAAGAGCATTTCCAAATCAAATATAAGTAGTCCTTACCATCCTTGATTGCCATATTACTCCTCCTCTCCAAAATAAATATAATTCATCATTTTTATTTTATCTAATAAAAATTTTAGTATTAATATTTTCTTCTTTTCTGATAATCCATCTTCCGAATACAAATCCAATATACTATAAATTTTTTCTTCCGTTAGTAGTGACACTATATTTTTCGCAAAAACATATGTATCATTAAAATAATTCTCTTTTAAGTATTTTAATACTTCTAAATGGGTTGGGCGCTTTTCATCAATCTCCCTACATCTAATTAATGATTTTGATTTTGTATCAATCAGAGAATTCCATCTGTTTTTATCCTTTCCCATATAATTGGGTATATTTTTCTCAGAAATATATGCACATAATGACGAGCTGTTATCATACAATGGTGACCATCGCATTTTACCGTTTTCTATAAGTATTGCCCAATTATTTTGATGCCTGTCTGAGTTACCAATTAAATAATCAAACATCAACATTTTCAGTAAGTCATCTATAGGTACAAATCGTTCTATCGCCTTTTTTATCATTTCAATAGAATATCTATGACTTGTCATAGTATCAATAAACAGCTCCGGATTATATTTAGGATACATTAACATAATAAAATGTATTCCCTCAACAAGAATTTGGTCTGTTTTTTTCAGGATATTATAGCTCATTGAGCCTTCTCTTCCCTCATACATTCCTACTTCAAATTTAGCACAAGGTATCCCCAAAACACAAGCTAAATCATATGCAATACACTCAGAAATATTATCTGTTGTATCTATATCTTTCTTAAATTTGAATAGACCAATTTGACCTGTATCCGGATTTTGCAGCCATATTTTTTCACTTCTTCCACTTCCTTCTGATGCTCCATCATATTCTTTCCAAAAAGAAAAATCTTTCATAGCCTGTCTCCTCATTAAACACTTTACACTTGCGCCTAATAAAACATAATATGATCTATAAACTCTAAATTATCAGTGCATAACTTTGCGCCATTCTTTTTTTCAAGTTGGTCAGAATCATATTTTTTTATATTATATTTTTTTAGAATATCATCTGTATTTTTATCAGTAAGTATGCTAATAAAAACATCA
>OHEQ01000785.1_pt1 | contig 16645 bp, 19 predicted proteins | sample 1567321 | NCBI WGS metagenome assembly OHEQ01 (sample SAMEA3879598, study PRJEB24766) | human gut metagenome | biome: human-associated habitat; feature: feces | place: USA | collected 1985/1987
TTATAATTATGTGAAAGAGTGGTGAATTTAATGAAATTGACAGATTTGTATGCAGAATACTTTGCAAACCTGATAAGTGGTGGTGGATTGATAAATAGAGATAAAATTTCTCTACTTGGGATACGTCCACTTTTTGACAGGTATTTGACAAATCAATATATCACTAAGGCTTGGATGGTGCTCAGTGTACCAGTGCATTTTGATAAGAATCTGACTCAATTGATCAGGACAGAGATGCATGATATACATCCATCCGTAACAACAATAATACATTTGTATAATTCCCCGGTGAATGTAAAAGTTTTTTCAGATTCTTTTAAGAGACATATGAGAGCATCAGCAGATCAGTTTTATAAATACAGAGAAATATTTGATTCATTGTCTGATATTGACAAAGAAACAGGATTGGAAGAGCGAGGAGCTGATGGTGGTAAGTTTCGTATAAATATTGAAACATTGAATAGTATAAGAGATGCGTATGACTCTTATATGTATGTGCATAGAACAGTTGCGGGTGGTAAAACATTTAGCAATACTTACTATTTTATACAGGCGTCGTGTAAAAGTAAAGATGATATGAATAAGTACAGCAAGGACTTGGAGAGAATGTTACAAGGCTTGGGTATAGTTATTCGTAGAGTTAAGGGTAATGTCGGGCAGTATTTGGATAACTTTTGTCCAGCAGCTTATACGCAGGAGAAGCCAGGTAAGTTTAGAACAATGCTTATGTCTCAGGAGAATGTTGCATCTTTTATGCCAACAGTTACTAAAGGGTTGGTTGGTAAGGAAGGTGTTATGGTAGGTGTAGATTGGGATACAAAGTTGCCGTTTAGACTAGATCTTACAAGTGCTGGTGCAGCTCAGGTGATTCTTATAGAAGGTAAATCAGGATGTGGTAAAACGATGCTTTCCTTTGCCATGACAGTTTCATTGATTAGCTTTGGTGTACACTGTTCAGTAACAGATATAAAAGGTGGGGAATGGTCAAAGCTTAAGCAATATGTTGATACTTTAGAGATTGATATGAGTGGTGACAGTGCAAGATTTGTTAATCTTATGAGATTGGATGATTTGAACTGTACAGTGAAGAATAGCGTGGAAGCCTACGATCGGGCAATAATGAATACCGTAGGCTTTTTCGAAGTTTGTACGAATCTACAACAAAATGAGGGGAATGTATCTGATCTGCGAAGTATTCTTAATCAAGCAGTTGAGAAAGTCTACAATACAGCTGGTATTGTCAAAACTAATCCAAAAACATTTACAAGAACAAGAAATTTTCAGTACAGTGATGTACTTGAAGTGTTAAGTACTTTGGAATACTCAAAGACTTATACAGAACAACAGAGAAAGATATGTAGATTGATAAAAGTAAGGAGCTCAACTTTTGTAATGGGCGAGGGAAGATACAGTGCAGCTTTTAAAAATGAATTGACAGTTGCAGATGTACTTAATACACCTTTAATAATCTACAACTTTAATAAGAATGTCGGCGAATCTTTAGATATGATTGATAATATTAGAGTTTATATGTCAAGGTGTCTGGATAGTAGAAAACATTTTATGAGGAAGCAACAAGGACTTCATCAGGCAGCATTTTATGAGGAGTTACAGCGCTGTGGTAGTATGGATGTTTTTGTTCGAAATATAAGTGCGGATGTTACTGGCAGTAGATCAAACAATTTAACAGTTTTCCTTTTAATGAATGCAATCAGCACGTTAGATGAGAAAGCATTTGCTGCAATTAAAAGTAATATAACAACGAAGATAATAGGGTTAAGTAATACCCATGATATTAAGAAACTGGTGAGTGATTACGATTGTGGTGATATAGAGGGATATATGCATAAGATTCATGACAATAAAAATGGAGCATACAATAATTGCTTTGCAGTTTCTTACGATGTTGGTAATGATAAAGATAGTTTAATCTTAAAATCAGTATTACCAAAAGATATGTTAAAAGCATTTGCTACACGTGATAAATACGTAATAGGGTAAATTATATGAAGGTAGTAATAAAATATAAAAAGTCGAGAAATAAGCTTTTAGGTGCGATAGCCGCGATACCAATCTGTTTAGGTGTTGGTATCGCGGCTTTTAGTTTTAGTACAGAAGATGATGAAAGTTTTCAATTAAGAAGTTTGGTAGAGCGGGCAAGTTATCAGCAGAACACTTTAAATATGAGTCTGAGTATTTCATCGCTTTGGAATGGACTGAATAGCGGACAGGATCAATGGACAAATTCAAGTGCTGATGCTACCAATGAATCAACAATAGCTAATACTGCAACAAATGGTACAGGATTAAATCTGCTTTTGATTAATAATATAGAGACGGAGTGCTTTGTAAAAGAATACTTGAGTATCTGTGCTGAAAATCAGAACGGTGAGCTCGATACCACTGCAAGGACGTCCACTGTTGGTGTACAGGCAATAATAGGAATAAATATATCTGAATCCAAATTTTACAGTGCCGGTGATGGTAAAACATTACCTTGTACAGATTTACCTGCCGGAAACGATGGTGCTCCTATGTGGGATAATGATACTTATAGCTTGAAAAAGTGGAGTAATACGCAACACAGTGTTATAGGTGGTGCATCGGCAGTTGGCGGACCATTTCAGTATACACCTGGAGGTGGTGCGCTAACAGCAATAGCTACAAAGTCTAAATACAATAGTGGGACCAGCACAGGAGGTGGTATAGGCGACTGTTACTTATTTCCAGATGCAGTAAGTGGACTGAATGGCTACTTAGAGACTGGAGAGGCTACATTGAATGTAACATCTCTTACAGTGGAGGAGTCAGCAATTGTTACTGCTATTGCACACAATAGAGGCGGTGGAGGTACAAAAATGTTGTATGGTATTCCATACGATACAATACAGAACAGAAGAGCCTCAGATAATTTTTACAATAAAAGTGCAGTAACTGAGTCTGAAGTGAAGAGTATACTGGATGACTACTACAATGCGTTTGCTGAAATTCCAAATGGTATAGATGCAGTTAGTACAATGTCTGCAGGCGGTTATATAATGGAGTCTTTTCCATTAATAGCAAAGGGTTGGTATTTTAGTACAACAGGTGGTGCCAGTGCTAAAGCTAGGTATTCGGATACAATAAAAGCAGCATGGAATGCATACTTACCTAATGAGCAGGTCAGTAATGCAGCTGAGTTTAATGCAGCAGTAGACAGACACACAAGTAAACTTTCAGTAGCGTTAGGGATGTCAGAACCAGAGTGTGATGCTGTATACGGGACTCAAAATGGAGATTATACAAGATACTTTAGAAATTCACCTGGTGATGTATTTAGAGTGTACGATACAGAAAGTAATGTATACAAGGCAGGTAGTCATAAGTTAGTAACATCTTTAGAGATGATAACGGTAAATCATGTTTACAGTTTGGTTACAGCAGCATCACAAGTATACGCAAAAATGCTTAAATACGCAGGTGTTGATGTAGATCCTACTGATCCATCTACATATATGAGCACATACTCTAAAAATGGAGAATGGGTTCCAACAGGGGATAATGTTGATGTAGGACAAGAGTTAATAGCGAATGGTTTTGACACTTCAAATACAACAGCGGAAAGGACTAAAGTTCTTTTAGCAGCTGCTAAATTAACAGGAATAACTTACAAGCAATGTAGACATTTCGTAGGATGCGATGGCTTTTGCTATGATGTCGCCGGAAATAGACCAACTCATTTGGATTGTTCTACATTTGTGTGGAGAGCATTTTACGATGCAGGATTTGATATGAGTCAGTTTCCAACAAACACAAAAAGTTACAAATCTTCGAGTGTTGTACGAGAGATTAGCTATGATGAAGTGAAGCCAGGAGATATCTTAATTAAGAAAGATACACATGCTGAGTTACTGATGGGTAAAAACGGGTCGACTTATAGCTTTATAGAGGCTTTTAGACCTGGCAAACCTAGTGGATATATAAAGAAGGATATATCAGCAATAAGTGGACCGAATTATAAGTTTTACAGGTTTACAGGTTTTTCTGATTAGATAAAGCCAAATCGCTATTTTTTCAGATTTATAATTAAATGTTTAGAGAAAGGAGAGGTACAATGAGAAACAAACAGAGACAGTTACTAATAGCGTTGCGTAGTGTACTTATCGCAAAGAAAGCAACATTACCATACTGTATTTACACGGATGAAACAATTGAAGATTTACTAGATGCGCAGCCAAAAACAATTGCAGAGCTTGCAAAGATTAAAGGATTTCCAGAGAAGGGAAAACGTGTGAAAGGATTCGGTGAGGCAGTCGTAGCAATTTTCCGCGATACGGATAAGATTGATAGTTTCGATTTAGAAGAAGGGAAAAACTCAGATGTTTCTGTGGGTACACATTTGAAGCGATTATCGGCATTTTGATGAAGCATTTTACCAGAGTAGTGACTTTGATAGGAGCATGCAGCTTAGTAGGTGTTATAGGTGGAGTAAAAAGTGCAGACGTTAACCCACAGAATTACAAAAACGTCGGTATTATTAGTAAGCAAGAAACTATGCAGAATCTGATGAAGTATGAATTTATGCAGGATGCAAAACAAAAGAGTTACTCAGCATTTAAAACAGATGTTGATAAACAATTTGATAAAGTCCTGCTGACAGCATACGATGAATCTATAGAGTATGCAATAGAGGTTGATCAGCTACGTGAGAAAAAAGCAGCAATTGAGAAGCAGCAGCTAGAAGAAGCAGACGAATCACTGAATGATTTGGTTACAGCTCTTGATGCACTTGAAGATGCAGCAGATACAATTTCTATAATAGCTAATGATACACCAGTAGTAGCGACTAGTGTGGAAAACACTGAAGAGTTTAAAGAGGAAAATACAGCTCTTATTGCAGGAGATAGAATTGATTCCAACTACCACGGGCAGAGTGTGGTTTTGGATGCAGAGAATAGAAATACATTAGAAAGACTGGTAATGGGTGAAGCAGGTAATCAGGGATTTATAGGTGCAGCGTTGGTTGCTCAAACGATTCACGATACAATGCTCCATGATAACAATTTTAATGTGAATAGTATTCGAAGCAGTCATGGATATATGGGATCAGTTGATTTAGAACCTAATAACGATGTTAAGAGTGCAGTTGCTTTTATCTTTGATAAAGGTGGTATGGCAGTACAACACAGATTGATTTATTTTTATGCACCAAAGGTTACAAGTTCTGATTTTCATGAGAAACAGAAGTTTATTGTGAAATACGGAGGTCATAAATTCTTTGATAGTTGGGAGTAAATAAATATGCCAGATTTACAAAAATTGTTAGCAGTTGGTGACACGTTTGAATTTAAGTGTATGCTAAATCTGAGGAAATGTATGCCAAATGCGATGATACTACATGATCTTAGGCTGGACAGCACCTACTTGGGAAAAGAGACACAGATAGATCTGGTAGCAATAGACGATAGCGGTATTTTTGTGATCGAAGCAAAGAATTGGAAATTCTGGATTCGTGGTGATCTTGATGATAGACAGTGGACTGGCCTATCATCAGATCGAAAAGTTATGACAGTGTTTAATCCATATGATCAAAATATAATTCATGTTCGAGCACTAAGAAATGCAATACGAAGAAGAGGTGGGAAACCAGTAATATTTCATAATTTAGTGGTGTTGCCAGATGGCACAGAGATTTACAGTGATTGTAAAGATGTTGTGAATAGTTCACAACTGCCAAAAGCGATAGCGAGGATGAAAAAGAGTGCAGATGTGAACTTAGATAAGAAAGCTTATATTGAAATGATAAGAGGTGTAACATGCAGTTAGTTGAGAAGAAATTGGTGAGTGAAGGATACTGCTTTGTCTGTGGAAATAACGGATTTCTTGATAAGGATTGTCCATCGTGTGGAAAACAAGCTAGAAGAAAATCTTTTAACTTGGAAGATGAGAAGCATGCCAGTGAATTTATCGAGAAAGTAAGTATCACAGATATTCCGGAAAGGTATATGGGAGTGATCTGGGATTCGGAGATTTTAAAAGAGAGTAAATCAGAAAAGGAAAATGATTTCTCGTTTAAGTCATTTGTTGAGCAGTTAGAAAAGATCAATGGAGTTTTTGCCGGAGGGCAGGTACCTGCAAAATCTGCAATAATAATTGCACCTGCAGGATACTCAAAAATGGTTTTTGCATACAGTTGTATGCAACATGCAGCTACGGCAGGATTTAGTGTTGCTCCAATTTTAGACACTGTAGAGTTAAAACGGTTTCTAACATTAGCCGGTGATAATCCACAATATAAACTTTACAATAAGCTGACATACGAGGATTATATAATGTCAGATGTTCTCTTTGTTACTGTTACAAAGTTGCCGGCACATGAATGGGCTTACCAGTCAGTTGAGGAGATACTTGATCGTAGGACAAGAAAAGGATTAAGCACTTTTGTAATTTCAAGATTTTCATTGGCAGAGATAAGCAAAAAAGATTATTCGAATCAATTTTCTGCAATTGCATTAGCAATGTCGGCTGATAGTATGAAATATCCAGCAGTAATACGATACAGAGAGCCAAATAATTACGCAGAGGATATTCATGATTAGGTATGATGGTATTGGTAATAAATATTGAAATAAGTTCAGAGGTTTATTAAATGAAGCAATTAAAGAGACTATTGATGCTACAGATAGTGACAGTAGGAATGACAGTTATGGTAGTAGGGTGTGGGAATGTTACACCATACAATGCAACAATAATGGAAGGATCAAGTGAGTTAGCAGCTGAGGTCGCAGATTTAAGTACAGGAAATCGGTATAGTTACGAGGAAGAACAAGGGGAACTTGGTATTGGAGATGCTGACACAGAATTTGTGAATTCTACAGAGTCTGTTGGAAGGGTAGATATAGACGATTCATTCAACAGTTATTACCATGTAGAAGGTGGTACCGCAGTAGCCAATACAGGATCACAAGAGGTAGAGGACGTTGCTAAATCTGAAGATCTTTCAAAAAGCAGTAAGGACTCAGATGATGCTACAGAGTCAATGACAGAGTCCAAACAGACCAGTGAACAAAAAGGTGAGGAAGAAACGGAAAAGAAAGCAGTTATAAAATTTGTAGACGAGAATGATAGTCAGAGTAGTCAGAGCAGAGCGACTGTAACTATGATACAAGCAACTGTTGATTCCGTAAATAAAACAATCCCGTTAGTTAACAGTAGTCAAAATGAAATAAGATATCAATTCGAAGAAAATGGAGAGATAATTTACGATACGGGTTTGATCAAGCCTGGAGAAACGGTGTACTGGGATGCATACAGTTTACTAACGGATGGATCTCATGAATTGACATATCATTTTGAGCAGATTGGTAACGGGGTGACAATAGTAGAATATCAGGCAGTTGCTAATATACAAAGGAGTGAATAGAGATGGTAGAGGTGTGCGTACTTAAAGGACTTTTTGTACTTAGTTTAGTACTTTTAGTTGTAGCTATTATACTTTTTCTGAATGATGTAAGACATAAGAGATACAAAGCAATGGCAGGTGTGCTTTTTGTAGGAATTGCAATGACTTTTCTTATTCTTTTTGCTAAAGAGAAAAGAGATAGTGTTGTAGCCTTTGTGAATCAGTACAATACGACAGGTATTAGTCAGGAAGTGCCTGTGGATGGTACAGGTGATGCGAATAATGGGACAATGAATGATGCCGTAGAAAACACGGAGGTTTATTAATGAAGATAACCGAAAAAAGATTTCTTGAATTGACAAGAGAAATGAGAACAGTGCAGGATGAACTGTCAAGATCTTTAGAGGAGCAGAGTAAAGCAGCAGCTTTTGGCGATTTAAGTGAGAATGAGGAGTACGCTACAGCAAGAGCAAACTCTGAGAGATTGATGAAGAGAAAGAGAGATATAGAGTACGAACTTAGTGATGTTGAGATTGTACCAATGGATCAGAGTCCTAAGATCTCATTAGGAAGTACGGTAAGAGTTACGAAGGTTTCAAAGAATGGTGAATCGTTAGGTGAAACAAGACAGTTTGTTCTTGAATCTGCAGGTGATACGGTACTGAAAGGTATTCTTGGTGTGAATTCTCCATTAGGAAAGGAAATACTGAATGGATCGGATGGTATTTACTTCGTACATGTGAATGGTGGAATTTACTACAAGGTAGAGAAAGTAATTTCAGCTTAGAGAGGTGCGAAAATGCCAAAAGATTTAATAAAGAAAAGTGCCAGGAAACTGGCACTTATATTATTTGATGTTCGGTGCCTTTTTTGCACTATTGACGTACAGAGATGTTGTAATTAATAGAAATGTCCAAGAAATCGGTAAGCAGGCTGTGATGTGCTTATATGATTTCGCAACAGTTGAGCAATTGGATTATCAAATGCAGGCATTGAAGGAAATTACAACGGATGCAGTATTCAATCAATTAACGATTGATAATGAAGAACGGACACTAAACACCTACTTGAAATTTAAAAACAAACCAGTAACCGTGGAAGTCGAAGAGATAACAAATGATTATGTATTGTACAGATTAAAAACAGAAGAGATAAGTGCAGACAGACTTTTTTGTTTTTATTACAGTGTCAATAAAGATGGAAAACTAGATAAGGTAAGGGAGGTAGAAGCCATTGACTTTGTTTCTTCTTATAGGTAAGGTTTTGGCTTTTATGCTATTATCTATGCTAAGCGCTTTTGTGTTCTTGTACGGAAAAAATGGAACAGGGATAAAAATGTATTATGCGTTGACAGCAGGAATCTTACTTTTAGTATTGTTTATTTAAGAGGTGCATGATGAAATTTTTTGATAGTGTTGGTGATCCGAAAACAGATTCAATGTTTAATTTTATTTGCAATGTGATTTGTATGGCAGTCTTAGCACCTGTAAAATTAATTAGGGAGATTATGAAAAAAGCAGTTTATTTATCGAGGGCGCAGATAGATAAACTGTTTTTTGCTTCTATATGCTTCGGATTATTTTTTACAGTATTGAGTGCAGCTATCAGATATAGCAAAAAGCAGTTTAGTCTGTTAACAGGGAGATTGCCTATAGTAGTTATGATAGTTGCCGATGTAATTATATTTGTGTGCTATGCAATTTTTTCAAGCTCAAAGTTTATCGTCTATGATAATGATGTGAAGAAAGTAGTAAAAGCTGAAGCTAAGATTGTAGAAGCTACAAAAAGAAGTGAAATGAAATCAGCAGATACAGTAGATACAGCAGAGATGGTAGATACAGTAGAAACGGTAGATATTGTAGATACGACAAATAGTACGGCAGAGTACGATAGTTCAGATGGTCGAGTTTCTGAGAAAGAAGAATCAGAAAAAACAGATGGAATCGGTATGTATGACCCGATTCTGGATTCTCAAGAATTGCGCAATTATCAGACAAAATTGAGAAATGGTGTAGAAGGTTTAAAAGAGCTGCAAGAAATAACAATGAGAGATGCAGAGAAGAATCTTAAAGAGTTAAAAGAGAGTTTGGATGCGATAACACCACCAAGTAAATTTTTAAATAATTCAATGGTACAACGAATAGTAAGCCAGGATAATTTAATGGATCTCGATGAAAGTGTATTACAGGATATTGAAGATATTCCAATGGATTTTAAGTTATTTTCGTAAGTAACGCCATAGCACTAAAAGCAGTTTTGTATAATAAATAAATTGAAAGAAACGATAATAGGAGGATTAAAAATTATGATTAAAAAGCATGAAGTTTCATCTATTGCAGTTGGGTTTCCGAGAACTGTATTGGTAGGTTCTTTTTCTGAAGCTGTTTCAATAATCAAAGATTGTCAGGAAATGGAACATGCTTTAAAAAACTTAAAAGTAGGAGAGGCAGATGAGTTCGATGTTACTGATTTACTCGAAGATTACTCTACACTTGATAGAGAAAATTTAGAATCATTTAAGCGTTGTAACACATCATGCAAGATTGAGGTAAACAAATACTTGAATCGAGTATTTACGGATTTAGAAGTACTGCGAAAAAGATTAGATGCGGCTATTAAAGCAATGTGCTGTATAGACGTGGAAGAAATTGATTCACTTTTGAAATCGTTGTACAAGGTTATTTCAGGCTTCTTGTATTTTATTCTGATTGAGTTTGATATCTTTGATTATGTCGATGCGAACGGAGATGTGAATACGACAGGTGATGTTGATGAAATAGTAATGTCATATTGCAACCGTGAGAATAAGAAAGTTGATGATCTGGTAAGTTATCTTTACAGTCTTTCAAAAGACTATGTACCGAAGTTAGATATCTTCGATTCTTACCCGGAATTAGAAGAGCAGTTCCAGAGTGTAATGGGACCTAACTGTGCATGTATCGATGAAAAATATCTAACATTAAAGATGATTAAGGATGTTATCGATGGTATTACTACACCGGAGGATTTAATTCAGACGCTTGTAGAGTTAGGACTTGAGGAGGATCAGAGTGTTCTATGAGTAAATACAGTATAGAGCTTAATCGGATTTTTTGTGATTTGGAAAATCTATTTTGTTTAAATGAGGCTGCCAAGAGTGGGCAGCCTTACAAAATAGGAAGTATAGATGAGGTGCTTGATTTTAGTTTGAAAGAAGCAGATAGTCTACCACAGGCTGCAATTAAAGATTTGAATGTGAGTGTTAGTAAGAAGGCAGTTCTATTAGCTTATACAAATTCTCGTATGAAATTCTTTGACAAGAAGGAAGTTGATTTTTCTAATATGCCGTGCTTGTATGATGTTGCATTAGTTCTTTTTAAATTTACAGCAAAAAAATCAATAACATCAGACACTTTTACAGATTTGGATAAATGCATTATGGTGTTGGAGGATATGGAAAAAACAAAAGGTAATGTTAATACGCTTAGTTATAGATTGCTACGGATTTTTGTATTGTGCGTATGCTACGGATTGTTATGTAATGCAGGTATTGTGGCAGATTTTGCACTTTCACAGATGATTGCGAAAAACGTTTAATATACGGGAGGTGATTGCTTAGTATGGAATATAGTACAGCTGTTACGGGAAATGCAAATTTAACAATTCAAAGTATTCTTGATTCAAAAAGAGAAGAGTTGTTAAAGACCGGTAATCCTTTATGTGTGCAGTTTACCTTGGATGAAGTGAATGAATTAGCCGATGTTAATTCTTTACGAGAATACAAATTAAGACATACTTTCCCAGAAAAGTATGAGTGTACTAATGATTTGTTTCTTTGTGCACAGAAAATCTTAGAAGGTGAAAATAATTACAGATTACTTGAGTTCTGCGCTTTGAAAAATAGGGTACTTATAGCACCGTTTGCTCAAGTATTTAGAAAAGTTTTTGTGGGGTTGGGATGAGCATAGAAAAAGATCTTTGTAGTAGGCAGAGTTTTGATGCAATAAAATATGTATTGGATGGGGTAGAGTTACATCCACTGCAATGTATAGATGTAATGAAGATGCTTTACAATAAAAAGTCAGTGGTGGTCTACGATACTGGTTTGGGTAAGACAGTGCTTTCAGCAGCAGTGATGAAGCTGCTTTGGAGAAAGAATCCATCAAGAAAATTTATTTTTGTTGGGATGCATGACCAGTTAGTCCAGACACCGCAGAAGTTAGAAAATATGTGTGGCAGAAGAGTGATAGCAGCTGATGCTAGTGCAAAAGGATTGAAGAATCTAAAGGATGCCAGGTTTTGGGAATACAGCATACTATTTATCACACATGAGTCTTTGTTGAATGATAAACTTATGAATGAGATTTTCAAATATAGAAATCAATACTGTGGAATTTTTATTGATGAAGCACATGAATTAAGTAATACCGGATACGCCAAATCAGCAACAATTTTAGCAGGTATGGTGAGACAATTTGATTACAGATACGCTTTAACCGCGACACCGATTGTAAGTTCTGTATCTCAGATGTCAAAGCTTATGTCACTTATGGATAATGAAGCCTTTCCAAATGCTAAACGTTTGGAAAGTGGTATAAAAAATGGGACAGTAGATGTTAATGAATACCCATTATTTGTAATCAGTAGGTCACGTCAAGAATTTGAAGATGATGAGAATGGTGAGCACACAATTTACAATGGTATAACAGAATTTGTGGATCCGTTACCGCATCAGAAATGTATAAGAAACGAATCAATGTTGTTTCAAATCTGTAAAGGTGAGGGAGCGTACCCACAAGTTGAGCGATTAGTCAGTATAGTCAAAAATAGGGAAGATCAAAGAGGATTGATTTATATAAGGCAGCACGATGTAAGGAGATGGGTGTTACCATTTTTAGAAAAGGCAGGTATAAGATACGCCTGTATTAATGGATCAACGTCTACAAAACAGCGTGCAGAAATAATGCATCAGTTCAATGATTTAAAAGCATATGATGTAATAATTACATCAGTAACGACAGCAGTAGATTTAGATTGTGACTATGTGGTGTTCTATGAGTTTACAGTTTTAGTAAAACAAATGATAGGTAGAGCACATAGAGGATTACAATCTAAGATACTGGATGTGATCTTTATTATCACAGATGATACAAAAGAAGTGGATTACTTTTACGATAATATTTTTAAAATATCAATGTTTATAAGGGATTTACTGCAACACGATTATACTGAATTGGAGCAGGTAGATTATGCTATTCAAAGTCGAATTGGAGGAGAATAGGAGTTAGGATGCTAAAATTTAATTTACAGGAAGATGAGGTACTGCGAACTGCGATTAACAGGTTTTTAAGTTCGCTTCTCCCACACGAGAATTTCGATACACAATTTTTTACAGAGAATTTAAGCATAGTGTTAAAATATGTACATTTAGATGAATTTAAAATGGAGCACTATTTTTTGGTTGCTGCGTTGGCTGATCTGAATAAGATTAAAGTTGCGACAAACTCTTTTGAACCAAGATTAACAGAGGATACTTTTCAGAAGATTGTATCCGCTTCTATTTCAAGTGTAATTTCAAGACCTGAATTAGGTGTGACTGAATGGTTACAATACGAGGGATTGGATACGAATTTAACGATTCCGTCAGTGAGAGATGAAGTATGCCAGAAAGTTTTTGTAAGGTGTGTGGAGCTTTATAGAGAGTGCTACGAGATGGCAGTACCATCAGATCAGGTGATGAATGGTGAGCCAGAGCTGAGAGCAGCTTTTATAGCACATGTTGGTACTCAGAGTATTAACACACAAATGGAAATAGTACAAGGAAAACTGAGACTTGGAAGAAAAACGTATTCGGGATTTTCCGATTGGCTAAGTTACACTAAAAAAATGACAGCTGAAATTGATAATAGATTGTCAGAGTCTGAAAGCCAGAATACCATGAAAATTGATAGTCTGGAGGGTTCATACGAGTTACTGCGTTCACTGCAGGATTTACTTGTACCGATTGCAGATTACGGAATTCCAGAGTTAGATCAGTACACACCAATACTGAGACATAGATTGGTTGTAGTAGTTGGTAAGGAAAATATAGGTAAGACAAAGTTTGCAATAGATAAAGCTGTAAATGTTATTATGGCTGGCGGTAAAGTTGCATATATGTGTGGTGAGTCAGTAAAGGCGAGTATTTTTGCAGATGTTATGATTAATTTTATCTACAAGACGTACGGGATAATAATTAGACCAGAGCATTTGACAGCCCCAGAAGCGTGCCCGGATGATGTACGTAAGATGATAGGTATGTCAGTTGATCTTATGGTCACAAATGGTAGTCTGGTGTTGTGTGACGCTTTTAATTATGCAACTTTGCAGTCAGAGATGGAAAATCTTTATGACCAAACGAAGTTCGATATGATAGTAATAGATCATAGCTGTGCGTTAGTCGGGACATACGGGGATGGATCACTAAGTGCAAAAGTGGAGCATCTAGCATATGTTTGTCGTGACTTTAAGAAGAAATTTCCCGTGTGTGTGATGGTAACTTCACATCCATCGAGTCTTGCGAAAGATTCAGCCAAAAAAGGTAATGCAACACAGGACTCACCAACAAAGGGTTCACAGAATCTTTCAACTGAAGCAGATGAGGTGCTGTACTTGAGAGATAATGAGACGTTAATAAAGCAGAATCTTATTCTTTTGGAAAATACGAAGCGTAGAAATGCTGGTAGAATTGTGGAGCCTGTAATTTTACAGAAGAAGTTTGAAGTAAATGCATTTATCTATGATGCGTCATTACAAAAAGGAGAGTCAAAGTTAGGACTGGAGAGAGAACAGGCTTTGGATGATTTAGATAAGATGTTAGGAACAGATGAAGATGATGAGGATAACGAAATTTATAATTTAAATTAGGAGGGTTAGATGAATAAAGTGAAAATGCTTACAGTTGTGCCGACGACGCTTGCAGTACAACTTATGCAAAAAAAGCGTATTACGGATTACAATACTCTTCCACAGATTAACAAGGATGTTATGCGGGTGATCAAAGAGATTATGGCTCAAAGAGTAGGTTATGAGAATTTACCTATGGCGTGCTTGAGTGGTATCCCTAACTCAACAGAGGTAAGTGGGGAGAGTGTTCTTTCAGTTTTACCAATGAACAGTAGAAACAGTGTAATCTTTCAGTTAGAGATGCCAGAGGATATGATTCTTTCAATTTCTTTTAGCACTCTTTTGGATATTTCTAATCAGGCAAATGAGATCAACGATCCACAGTCATCAGAGTTTGATTTTTTGTGTCAGGATTTGGAAGATGCAATGGTGCTCGGATTTGATTCAAGTCTGGATGATCCTGTCAGCTTTGTACCATTTTTAGCTCTGGATAAATGTAAATGTCTTGTGCAGATCACAGATGAGATCAAGGATGAGGATTTACATATGGATGCTGTGACAGAAGTTTCCTTAAGAGCTTTAACATCTTTTAGCAGGGGGTAATCAAAATGAAACGAATAGAAAAGAAGATTAAACATGAGTTCTTTACAGAAGTGTTAGCCAATACGAAAACATTTGAACTGAGAAAAGACGAAGATGATATACAGGTTGGAGATGTGTTAATTTTGAAAGAATGGGTAGGGCATTATACTGGTGCTGAGATTGAAAAGAAAGTTACTTATGTGTTGAGAGATGCGGAACAGTATGGATTGAAGAAAGGGCATTGTGTTATCGGTTTTAGGTGATTGAAAAGTATGGAAGTTGTTATTAATTTTGTATCAGTACATTGGGTTGAAGTACTGGTAGTAATTTTAACGATTACGCTGCTTAGAAGTGTAGAGAAAGCAGTAGTTAGAGTGCTTGCATTTGGTGTGCTTTGTTACTTTTTATTTACTTACGTGCCAGAATTTGTGGCATTGGTTAGGCAGTTAGTTTAGAAACTATAGACAGTAAATGCAGATAGAGTGAGAAGGATGTTTGAGAAAAATCAACATCCTTCTTTTGAATTTTAGGAGGACTTAATATGTTAAAGAAAGTAACCGCTTTTGGTGATACAGCTAGTAAGTGTGATATGAAAGCAGAAAAAAATGATACTAAGAATAATACATTTTGCAGTACAAAGCAACGTCCAGTATTTGGTATTGATCTTGGTACAACAAATTCAGCGATTAGTGTTATTGCCAGAGGGAAAGATCCAGAGACAATCGAATTAACTGAGGGCAGACTTACGATGCCAAGTTGTGTACTGTACCATAATGATAAATTTATTGTTGGAAAAAAGGCTTATGAGCAGAGATATAAAAGTAATGCAGTTTACAGTGTAAAGAGACTTATGCAGAATCCAACTGCGAAAGTAAAGGTTGAAGATGATGGAAAAATTTATGAGTTTACACCAGCAGAGATTTCGGCAGAGATTTTAAAAGGGTTAGTGGCAGAGACAAAGGGTATGTACGGGGAAGTAAAAGATGTAGTAGTAACCGTACCAGCATACTTTGATCAGAATGGTGTTAATGCTACTAGAGAAGCATGTGAGCTGGCAGGACTTAATTTAATAGGTATCGCTAACGAGCCGACAGCAGCATCTTTGTGTTATGAGTTAAAGCCTGAAGATGGGAACTCAAAAGATGTTTTAGTATATGATCTCGGCGGAGGAACGTTTGATGTAACAATTATTCGTATTCAGGATTTAAAAGGACAGCAGAGTTTCGATGATATCTACGGTGATGACGATGAAGATAATGATAACCATGGATTAAGTGAAAAGAGTACAATGAATTCCAAAGCAGTAAGTACCCTTGGTATCAGTGGTGATACTCATTTAGGTGGGGATGACTACGATAAGATTTTATTACGTATTCTTGGAAAGAGGTTAAAAGAGTACGGAGTGTGTCTTTCTAAGTTCACAAAAGAGTACAAAGAGGAGCTGTTACTGCGTCTTGAGAAATATAAAAAAGGCGATCCAATGGCATATTATCAGGTTTCAATCAATACAGTAGATGTCGACGGGGTAAAGCATGATTTACTTGTTCCATTGACAAAGGATGATTTCAAGCTTGCTGCTGAAATTCTTTTTAAAAAGACAAGTGATATTATTGATAAGTTACTTGCAGAAACGAAGAATAATGTTGATTCAATCGTGCTTACGGGTGGTTCAACAAAGAGTTATTGGATCAGAGAAGAAATTAAAAACTATTACAAGCAGTACGATGTAAATGATGCTTTAAGTCCGGATCTTTCCGTTTCACAAGGTGCTGCTATTCAGGGGTACGTCACGAAATTTGGTGATGAGAGCGTACAGAT
>OHEQ01000830.1_pt1 | contig 15374 bp, 12 predicted proteins | sample 1567321 | NCBI WGS metagenome assembly OHEQ01 (sample SAMEA3879598, study PRJEB24766) | human gut metagenome | biome: human-associated habitat; feature: feces | place: USA | collected 1985/1987
ATCCCCGGTTCTTTGCCTTCTTCTGTTCCAAAATATGATGCAATGAAATCAGCGAAACGCATTGCTGCCTTTAACAGCTTATCCTTGCCAGTTGCCTGATAGTAAGCGACAGCACCTTCTGTTAAATGGCCAAAGCAGTACAGCTCATGATGATCCTTTAAGTTTGTGAACATCTTATCCATACCATTAATAATATAGTAGGTATCAAGATATCCATTTTCAAGCTGTGCTGCACACACAATATCAATTGCGCCGTCTGCAATCTTTTCAAGCTCTGGATCTGGATGCTGTGTCAATGAATATGCCACTGCCTCAATCCACTTGGAAAAATCGCTGTCCTGGAAGACACATCCATAAAACTTATCATCATCAGGATGTCTTGGATCATCTGGAAGTGCCTCAAAACCACGAAATGTATATGTTGGTTCCTGATACCTGCTTCCAAGCTCTCTCTTTTCTTTATTCATCCGTCCTGCTACTTTAAAATTATGCATGCAGTAGCTTGGTGCTGCCTCTGGTACTCTGTCGTTTAACGTTTCCCACTGATAAGGAATTACTTCCTTTCTTACCAACTCCATCTCTGGCTTCCAAAATCCACCATCAAGCTGAATACGCTTTAGACTGATTGGTTTACTGAATTTGGTGCTGTCCATTTTTCATATCCTCCCTTTCTGCACTTACGTGCTTATTCCAGTCCTGCCTTTTGTCTGGCCTCGTGTACCTGCGCTGCCTGCTCGGCCTGAAGCTGGAACATATAATCTAAGTTAAAATTCGCATTGCCATTGCCGATATTTCCTGATTCTGCAATTGCTCTGGAATATTTACTCCACGGATAAGTTGTAATGATATCAAAATAATCGGTGACACGTACACCGCCAAGGCGATAATCTGTCACAAGTGTTTCCATATCAAAGTCAACGATTCTTGCTCCCTTAAAATCCTTCTTAATTGTTACCTTTGCCATGCCTCCAAGAAGAGTTGCCTCTTTTCGCTGTAAGGACTGAAAGTTTCCAAGTGAGTAGTAAATCAGCATTTTTCCGCCATCCGGACGATCTATGTAATCAATTGGCTCTACAACATGAGGATGCGTTCCTATTACAAGATCAACTCCTTGTGCTGCCAGAAAAGCTGCCTGCTCAGTCTGAGAAGCATCTGTTCCCAAATTGTACTCGGTACCCCAGTGTGGAAACACAATCACAAAATCAGAGGCTTCCTTTGTCCTTTGAATTAATGTTGCCAGACGATCATAGTCAAGCATGTCGACAAGATATTGTCCATCTGCATTATAATCTCCCTTGCAGTTTAAAATATCTGTATAATTGATCATGCCAATTTTTATGCCATTTTTCTCAATTACGTGAATCTCGTCCCGTGTCTCCCAACTGTCATGAATACCAAGAAGCGTCAGCTGTGGATAATTGTTTCTAAAAAAGTCAACCATATAAAGACTACCGACCTTTCCTATATCAAGGACGTGATTTGTTGCCGCAAGTACAACGTCAAATCCAGCATTTGCAATTGCTGCTGCTACCTCAGTACGGACATTGAAGCAAGGATAATCTTTGATTCCCCACTGATCACCTCCAATGACACACTCCTGATTGATGACTGCCAAATCAGCTGCCTGTACAATATCTCTGACATAAGCAAAATTATAATCATAATTATAGCTTCCATCTGCCTGAAGTCCGCTCATTGACACATCATAGTGCATCAGATTATCTCCGACTGCGACAAGACTTACATATGTTGGCTTTTCTGACTTAACATCACCTATCACAACATTATGTGCCGGCTCAGCCTTAGAAGAAACATCTGCCTGTGTCTGCGTCTGTGTTTCTTCTTTTTCAATGACTGTGCTTACAATACTTTGTTCTTCAGTACTTTCTAATTGTAATTCACTTTCTGTTTGTAATTTGCTCTCTGATTGTGAGTTACTTTCTAATTGTGACTCAGACTCTGACTCACTTTCTGTCTGCGATTCCCCATTAAATGCATATGCCCATTTTGCATCCCTGCTTGATTCTAACATTTGCGGAAGCTGTGCGTTCTCCTTACGCATTTCCTTATGATATAACCCATTCATAAAAAGGATTATTCCGCCCACGCCAACTATAATTACTGCTGCTACTATGAGCCACGAAGTTACCAGCCAATGAAAACGGGCCTTCTTTCGTTCTTCTCTCTTACCTGCCACTTTCTTTTCCTGCTTATCAATACTTTCTAATACTTTTTATTCCAATCCAAAAGCCTCTGCCATGCGATCATATTCCTCATCGGTAATCACAACTACACTTCCGTGACGCTTCATAGTCTTTCCCATATCAAATTCTGACTCATCAAGAGGCTTAAAATCCATTGTCTTCAAGCTGTCGCACACAAGTGGAAGATATCCTTTATGAGAAGCAAACCTGTCAATGATCAGACACCACTTTTTCTGATCTTCTAAATAATAGATTTCTGGTCCCTCTACTCCATAAATTGCCTCCAGATTTGGGACAGGGCGATCTGTAAATGATTCTTTATTTAAATCTGGTGCTGTATCAGTTTTAATATTCTTTGTCGTCTCATCCTTTGAGAAACGGTAATATACGCCATCGTCATACACCATCGTAGAATCAATAACATGATTATCCTTCTCAAGATACACCTGTGCCTTAGTAAATTCATGAAAATCCTTTGTTCTTGCGGCATAAATGCGCTGCTTTGGCTCTTTATCACCATCTAACTGTACCATAGATGCCCAAAATACAAGATAATTATCCTGCTGTCTGTCATAAATTGCCTCAGGTGCCCATGTACATCCTGCCTCTGGCACTGATACTTCTACTAATACCGGCTTACTCCAATGAATGAGATCCTTCGACTCCATAACAGCCAGATTTTTGCTTCCAGTTTTAACTGCAGCATCCCATCCTCTGCCATTTGCAATGCAAAGATCTGTCGCAATAATTACAAAACCACTTCCGTCTGCCTTACGAATCAAAAATGGATCACGCAGACCACACTCTCCAACTTCTGAGCAAATTACTGGCTTTCCATCATGAAGATCCTTCCAGTGAAGACCATCCTTGCTCAAAGAAAAATAAATTTGCTCGCCCTGCGGCTGCTCTCCGATAAAATGTGTAAATAAGTATGCCATATCAAACCAGTTCCTTCCACATTATGTTCTCTTTTTCCCTGTTTTTTTCACAGGACATGTTCTTTCGTCAGTATAGCACAATTTTCATCATGATACAATTCTTTCATGATGAAAATCACAACTATCTTCTTTCCAAAACGCCAGAAGTATGCTACACTGAAAGCAGTCTTACAAAACAGGCATAGTCAATTCTTTGTCTGGAAATGAAAGGAGCTTTTTACCATGTTTCAACAGTTACTTGGGGAGTCTGCCAGCCCCGTCATTGCCTTCATCGGCATACTGGCCGCATTCTTTCTTACGTGCGTGTCACTTGCAAAAGGCAGCGCTCATCTTCCAAAGGATCAGGGGCGTGAATTTGCCGTAGGAGGTGCACTCTCTGCCGGAAAACCAAGAGGTGCCGGACTTATTTTCGTCCTTGTTTTTGCTATTACTGCCGTTTTATTCGCACATGTTGATCCAGAGATGATTATCTATCTTCTTCTTTTGATCTGCTGCATGATGACTGGATATCTTGACGATGCTGCAAAAACTTCATGGGGACGCTTAAAGAAGGGCATTCTTGATTTTCTTGTTGCTCTTTTAGTGACATTTACGTATCTTCATTTTAATGGCAATCAGATCACTCTTGCACTGACTGGATCTAGCTTTTCTATCCCAGCTCCTGTTTTTGCAGTTCTTTCTATCGCGCTGATCTGGATTTCTATTAATGTAACCAACTGCGCTGATGGTGTAGATGGTCTGTCTGGAACATTAACGATTATTACGATCATGACCTTCTACTTTGCAAACCAAATTTTGGGACGCACTGGAGATTTTGATTATTTAAGCTTACTGTTTGTTGTCTGCCTGCTTGGCTATCTGTGGTTTAATGCTACACCAAGTAAGATGCTTATGGGAGATGCAGGTTCTCGTGCCATGGGACTTTTCATCGCAATCGCAGCTCTTAAGTGCCATGATCCGTTCCTCTATATTTTAGCTGCACTTGTGCTTATCATCGATGGTGGTCTTGGTCTTGTAAAGCTTACATTAATCAAAACAGTTCATGTCCATATTTTAAAGAATGTGCGCACACCAATCCATGATTTTGTCCGCAAGACAAAGGGATGGTCTAACACACAGACTGTTTTTCGTTTCGCTATCATTCAGATCATTCTGTCTGTAGCACTTATTTACCTGATTATGTTATAAGATTTCTAATAAAATAAGAAGAAACTCTTATTTCATACGGATCTAGCCATAAAAATATGATTGCGATCCGCAAATACATTGAAACTATAATTTTATTATGCGAAAGGAGATTTCGTTATGAAATTACCGAATTACTATGAGGATCCTAATACGCTACATGTAGGTACCTGTGAAAACCGCAGCTACTACATCCCATACGGTCAGGATCTAAACAGCCACGCTACATTACTTTCCGGTGACTGGCGCTTTGGCTACTACCCATATCCGGAGGCTGTTCCAGCTGATTTTATCAATCCGGATTTTGATGATTCCTCTATGGATACAATCCCGGTTCCTTCCTGCTGGCAGTGCCACGGATATGATTATCATCAGTATACTAATGTAAATTATCCAATTCCTTTTGATCCGCCGTACGTTCCAAAGGAAAATGCAAGCGGTGCATACCGCACTACCTTCACACTCTCAGCTGAGGCTGCAAAACAGCGCAATTTCCTGTATTTTGAGGGTGTTGATTCCTGTTTCTATGTATGGGTTAACGGCAAATTTGTCGGCTACAGCCAGGTTTCTCATTCTTCCAGCGAATTTGAAATTTCTTCTTTTGTTAATGAAGGCACAAACACACTGGCAGTTCTTGTATTAAAGTGGTGTGACGGCACATATCTTGAGGATCAGGACAAGCTTCGTATGTCCGGTATTTTCCGTGATGTTCTGCTTTTAACTCGTCCTAAGAGCTTTGTTCGCGACTATACTGTACGCACATTCTTAAAAGATGGCGGCGCTGGTGTAGTTCGTGTAAGTGTTGAAGCTGATGGTGAGGTTTCCCCAGTTCTTACTCTGTGTGATGCTGACAAAAATCCAGTTGGTGAAGCTGTCTTAGCAGATGGTGTCTATGAGTTTACTGTTTTAAATGCAAAGCTTTGGACTGCTGAAACACCATATCTGTACACCTTAACTATTTCAACTGCTGATGAAGTGATCACTCAGGCAGTTGGTATCCGTGAAGTTTATATCAAGGATGGCGTTGTTTATGTAAACGGACAGAATCTTAAGTTCCGCGGAACAAACCGCCATGACTCAGACCCAGTGACTGGATATACTATCTCTAAGGAGCAGGCAATCCGCGATCTGACTCTTATGAAGCAGTTTAACTTTAACGCTATCCGTACAAGCCACTATCCAAACGCGCCGTGGTTTACAGAGCTTTGTGACCGTTATGGTTTCTATGTTATCGCTGAGTCTGATATTGAGATGCACGGATATTTAAGCACCTATCACAGTGACCGTGAGAACACATTAGGACTGCTTGATGAGGGCGGTGTCTTCACTGAGGCTGTTTTAGACCGCGTTCAGAGAAATGTTATCCGCGATAAGAACCATCCGTGTGTTTTAATCTGGTCTCTTGGAAATGAGGCTGGCTTTGGCTATGCTTACCAAAATGCCGGACGCTGGACAAAAGAGTATGACCCAACACGTCTTACTCACTATGAGTCTTCTACATGGGATCACTCCAATCGCTTTGATAAGAGTATGCTTGATCTTTACAGCCGTATGTATGCTACTACGGAGGAAGTTGACAGCTACTTTGCTGAGGAAGGTCCGAAGAAGCCATTTATCCAGTGTGAGTTTGTTCACGCAATGGGTAACGGCCCTGGAGATATCGAGGACTATTATCAGCAGATTATGAAATATGATGGCTTCTGCGGCGGCTTCGTATGGGAGTGGTGTGATCACGCAGTTAATCAGGGCGTTGCTGAAAATGGCAAGACAATGTATGGTTATGGCGGCGACTTTGGCGAGTATCCTCACGATGGAAACTTCTGTATGGATGGACTTGTATATCCAGACCGCACACCGCACACTGGTGTTTATGAGTGGAAGAATGTTGTTCGCCCTGTTCGCGCAAGACTTGTTGACGCACACAAGGTAACTCTCGCATTAAAGAACATGCTTGATTTCACTGATATGGCTGATGCTATTACTCTTTCCTATGAGTGTAAGGCTGACGGAGAGCTTCTTTGCTCTGGTGAAATTGCCGTTCCTTCTACTGCTCCGCACACTGAGTCAGAGGTTACAATTCCTGTTACTCTGCCAAAGACAGCAGCTGACTGCTACCTGAAGCTGACTTACCTTACAAAGACTGCTCATGAGCTTGTACCAGCTGGACATGAAGTTGGCTTTGATCAGTTCTTATTATCTGGAAGCGCTGTTCGTCGCCTGAATACTGTTACTGATGAAGCTACTGCTCCAACTGTTACAGAGGGTGATCGTTTCCTGACAGTAAGCGGTGAAGAATTTACTTATCAGTATGATACATTTACTGGTATCTTCTCATCACTTGAGCGCGGCGGTGAAACTATCTCTATGGATTACAGCATTTTCCGTGCACCAACTGATAATGACCGCAACATCCGTGAAGAGTGGGAGCGTGCAAATTATCATCACAGCCAGACACGCACCTACACAACAGAGTATGCAATTGACGGTCAGACAGTACAGATCACAAGCACAGTTAATCTGTGTGCAGTTACTGTTCAGTCTATCATGAAATTCACTGTAATCTGGACAATTGATGGTGCTGGTACTATTACATGCAAGATTGATGCAAAGCGCAATACTGATATGCCGTATCTGCCAAGATTTGGTGTTGAGCTGACACTTCCAAAGAGCTGGCAACAGGTTTCTTACTTAGGATATGGTCCTCAGGAATGCTATATTGATAAGCATCATCTGGCATGGTTCGATGCATTTGAATCTACAGTTGAAGATATGCATGAGGATTACATTAAGCCGCAGGAGAACGGAAACCACTATCACTGCCGTAAGGCTTCTGTTGGAAATGGAACAAACGGCGTGACTGCATATGCAACAACCAGCTTTGATTTCTCTGTTTCTAACTACTCTGATTATGAACTGGCAGTAAAGAAGCATAATTATGAGCTTGAGGAAAGCGATTTTGTAACCATGCATCTTGACTACAAGAACAGTGGTGTTGGAAGTAATTCCTGTGGACCACAGCTTCTGCCGCAATATCAAATGAATGACAAGGAATTTGAGTGGGAGTATCAGCTGAAGTTCTGATGATAAGATGTGCTGCCCGGTAGGTTACGAGTAGTCAGCCATAAATATCTATAATGTTAACATAAAAGACCATATCAAAAGAGATGCTATTCCTCTAATGATATGGTCTTTTTTATTCAACTAGGATTGGAAGCGAAACGCTTATTTTGAGTAGGTTGGTGTCTCGTCTTTTCCTTTATAATCAAATAAACCGTCGTTTTTTTCTTCTAATGCTTTGATCATGTGATAGGTGTATTCATTATATGGGGTTGGAATGCCAAGTTCTTTGCCCATGCGCATCAGCGCACCGGAAAACATGTCAATCTCTGTATGGCGTTTTGCGTCTAAATCCTGCAGCGTGGAGTAACGAGCGGATGGCATGACAGGAGAACCTTTTGCAGATGACTCGATTTTACTAAATTCAATTCCTTTTGCAGCAGCAATTGCTTCTATTTCGCTGCGAAGTCCTTCACTGATCGCTTTCATATGAACACTATCGCGATAGCAGCCTACACCCGCACCGAGAATTGCCTGTGGAAGATTATTGCAGACATTCAGCCGAAACTTGCTCCAGATTTCCTCGCGGATATAGTCAGTTACGCGATAGCTTATATCACTCTTTTCAAAAAGATCGCAGACTGCTTTGACTCGTTCACTTTGAAATGGCGATTTATACTCTCCGAAAATAATGCCAATGGTGGACTTGCGATCAAAATGATAGCCGTCTGGCTCTTTGTGGGATGCCACTTTGATCAAAGCCGGAAGAATATGGGACATGCCAATCTTTGCTCCTATTATTTCTTCGCTGTCTACACCATTCATCAGACTCATAACAATCGTGTTCTGGCTAGTTGCCTGTTTGATTGTATCTAATGCGGTCGGCAATGCGCCATATTTTAATGAAACAATTAAAAGATCAATATTGTCTGTTTCCTGATATGTCCATACCTCTGGATGGTAGGTCACTCCATTTATAGTACAACCTGCACTCTTAAGACGTGCGTTTCGTTCTCCCTCTGCGATTACGCCAAGACGAATCTCCCTGCATCCTGAAATTCCCTCTATTACATAGGAGCCTACCGCTCCTGCTCCTAGAATTGCTACTTTTTTGATTTCCATAGTTTTTCTCCTTTGTTATCTATTCCTCTTCCAGCATTACTTTACAATCTTTAATACCTGAAAACAGCGCACTGTTTGTACCGATTTCAAAAAAATGTCGAAGCATGCTCATATTCAATGATTTTCCAAAGCGACGCGGGCGTGTGAATAATGTAACGAAACAGCCATCTTCTAAAATCTGTCTTATCACATCAGTCTTGTCCACATAGTAATATCCTTCTGTTCTGATCTTTTTGAAATTTTCAATTCCAATCGGAAGCTTTAACTGTGCCATTTAAATCTCCTTTCGATAATTCACTGCCATAATATGTTATGTATATGATACCATGGAACTAATTTTGTTACAAGTTTCTTTTTCTATAGTAAAACCGCCATGCAATCAGCTTTTACACTTATCGCACGGCGGCTTTCTCTTTAGTATCTTTGCAATCTTTTCTCTTTTGTAATCTAGGGCAGTCTTTTGTATCTTTGTATTAATTTTCTTTTGAAGGCATCCACTTTTGTACTTTTAGAAAACGCTTTTCTTTGGTACATTGTAAATCATCTTTTGTAAAAGCTATCCTTTGTACTTCTGAATTTTATCTTTTGTAAAAATCATCTTTCGTACAGGTTGTCTTTTGTAGGGTGATCCTGTATGGTTTCGTCATCTTTTGTATCTTGCTGCCCTGTTTCGTCAAAAGGTGATTCCTTTCGACAAAATTATCATAGCACACTTTTTACACTTTGTCATTGAATTCGTCGTTCAATCAACAACTTTTTTATATTTTCTTCGATATAACCATTTCCCGCTATAATGTCAGACGGTGCCATAGCGTTTGCACTGCTTCCTTTTATATCAATCACTCGTCCGCCTGCTTCCTCGACAATAATTTTTCCTGCTGCAAAATCCCATGGCTTTAAATTTCGCTCAAAGTATGCCTCGACGCGTCCACAGGCAACATATGCCAGATCAACGGATGCTGCTCCCATACGGCGAATATCCACACAGTGCTCATAAATACAGCGGATTGCATCAAAATTTTTTTCTGTGAGATCGCGATGATATGGGCTTGTTCCAACGGCAACAAGACTGTCCTCTAATTTCTGTGTGTCACTTACATGAATCGGCTTTCCATTGCAGAACGCGCCTTTTCCCTTCTGTGCCCAGAAAATTTCATCAAGAAATGGCTGATAGATCACGCCGAGTGTCACCTGCCCCTGTTCACACAAGCCTAAGGACAATGCACTATCCTTAAAGTCATGAATCAGATTTGTCGTGCCGTCTACTGGATCTAGAATCCAAACTGCACCGTTAAAATCAATGTCACTGTTATCCTTTTCCTCGCCCATGAACTGTACATCCGGCCATCGCTTTGACAGCTCGTTTCTCATATATTCCTGCACACGGATATCTACCTGAGTAACAAAATCTGCACGTCCCTTCACAGTTACATGCTCTGCCTCTGTGTGATTTAAAAACATCGGCTTTACGCTTTTTACTAGTTCAATGAGTTCGTTTATATCAATCTGCATTATTTAGTCTGTCCTTTCTTATTTAATTACTTCATGTTACTTTTTATCAGTTTGCTGTCTTTTATTTCCTGCTCTTATATTTATGCTGCGCGTTTATTTTGTCACTTTTCGGGAGATTCTAAATTGTAACTATTTTACACTTCTACGAAAGGATTCCACCTATGAGACAAAATTTTATCCGCTGCGGCCTTACCGGCCTTTTCATTGAAATCTTCTTCACCGGAATGGGTGCTCTTTTTGCTCACGACTACAGCATGACTGGTCACTCTTCTATTATAATGTTTCCCATTTATGGATCTGCTGCTTTCATTGAACCTATCTGGCGCCGGCTTTGCAACAAACCAATCGTGCTGCGCGGTCTAATTTACACCATTTGTATATATACTGTGGAATATACATCTGGCATACTTCTTCGCACACTCGGCATCTGCCCGTGGGATTACACTGGTGATCCTACAAATATAAATGGACTGATACGCCTTGACTTTGCACCATTTTGGTTTGTCGCAGGACTTATCTTTGAGCGAATTATTATTTTAAATGACCTTAAATCTAAGCCACTTTCCTCTCACAAAACGAATTGTAAAGATAACGCCTCTTACTCCCCAGTCTGCGAACATTCCGTACCAGACACCAATCGGACCTGTCTTTACGACACGCATCAAAAAGATAGAAAGTGCTACACGGCACAGCCACATCGTCAATGTCGCAGTAATCATTGAAAATCGCACATCACCTGCTGCGCGAAGACCATTTGGCGGTGTAAATGAAGGTACCCAAAGAAGAGGCTTTACAATCGTGATGGCAAGAATCATCTGCATACAAAGCGCGGTACTCTCTTCACTCATGCCTGCCAGTACAGTAACCGGCCGCGCCGCAATATACACAAGAATACAGCTTATAATCATCGCAACCTCTGCATAACCGGCAAGCTTCACTATGTAATATTTTGCCTCTTCCTGCCGTCCTGCACCAATGCTTTGGCCAACAACTGTCATTAATCCAATACCTATTCCGACTGCTGCCATTCCATTTACATTTTCGAAAATGATTGTCATCGCCTGTGCTGCGATTGCTGCTGTTCCAAGTGATGATACTGTAGACTGAATTGCAAGTTTTCCAAACTGGAACATTCCATTTTCTATACCTGACGGAACACCGATTGCAAGAATCTTCACTATCAGATTCAAGTCTGGGCGAATAGAAAAATAATTCTTAAGCTGAATTGCATAGCCTGGCTTTCTCAGTGCGTAGAAAACAACAAACGCACACAATGCTCGTGAAATCAATGTGGAAACAGCTGCTCCTGCTGCGCCCATCTGTAAAACAAAAATAAACAATGTATTTCCAACAATGTTAGCTACATTTGCGATCAGTGCTGTTTTCATTGTAAACTTAGAATTTCCGCATGCACGATAAAATGCTGCGCCTGCCTGAAACAGTGCTATAAACGGATATGAAAGCGCCGTAATCAGAAAATACATCTGAGCGTTAGTCATAACAGCTTCTTCGACACTTCCGAATATCAAATGAAGCAGCGGCTTTCGAAAGCCAACGCCAATAATCATAATAACAGATGAAATCACTACTACGGTAAGCACAATCTGTTTGGCAGCATCATTACAGCCTTTTTCATCTTTTCGTCCCAAATACTGTGAGCAGATGATTGCCGCACCTGCTGCCATCGCTGCGAATACCTGAAGTACCAGGTTGTTTATCGAATCAACAAGCGAAACGGCTGAAATCGCCTCTGCTCCGACACGGCTGACCATAAGCGTATCAACCATTCCCATCAAAGAGTTTAACATCTGCTCAATAATTAAGGGAATCAGCAGCGTCCACAGCGCCCGCCGCGGAAACAGCAAATTCCCATAATCAACTTTACTCTTATCGTAAAAAATATTTTTCATACTGTATTCTGCCTCCTGTGATTGTCCAATTTATCGTAACACCACAAAGCAGAAATTACAAGTTAGTTTTGTATATAAAATCCATCTTTCAAGGATTATACAAACTTTTTGCAAAATATACATCCTATTTTATACAGCACTGCTGTGCGCCAAGAAAATTCAGCCAACCTCTCTTTGAAGGATCTCTGTCAGCGCATTCTGGCTGCTTGTATGACAGCGCACAATATTAGCATTACATTTTTCTGCCTCTGTAACAGCGCAGTGAACCATTTTGTGAGAAACAGTATTGGTAAATAAAATCAGCAAATCAGGGCTTCCAATCTGACCACTCAAATTTGCAGACATCTGCGTAAACACCTTTGCCTTACATTTGAAATCCTTACAAATTTTCTTATACTGACTTACCATACGGTCATGACCACCAACAATAACAATACTCATTAAAACACTCCTTTCAAAATGCAAAATATTCTGATATAAACGATAAACTCTATTGATACTCAATAGCCTGCTTTTCTCATACGTTAGTTATTTCTAACTTGTGTTAAGTTTACCTTATTTTATTGTAAGCGTCAATGCTGTTATTGAGTTTTTTTCTCATTTTAATCCTGTTGCTTTCGTTATTTTAAACCTATTGACATGGTAGGTTTATGGTGCTATAATCCCCGTAAATAAAATATGTCCATAAAAGGAGGATACTGCCATGATTTACACATCTGCTGACCAGCTTATCGGAAAGACCCCTCTGCTGGAACTAACTCACATTGAAAAGGAACTCGGCCTGCAGGCCAGACTGCTCGCTAAGCTTGAGTATTTTAACCCAGCTGGATCTGTAAAGGATCGTGTTGCTAAGGCTATGCTTGATGATGCCGAAGCAAAGGGTATTTTAAAGCCTGACACTGTAATCATTGAGCCAACTTCCGGAAATACTGGAATCGGTTTAGCAAGCGTTGCCGCAGCCAGAGGATATCGTCTGATCATAGTTATGCCTGATACAATGTCCATTGAGCGCCGTCAGCTAATGAAGGCATATGGTGCAGAGCTTGTGTTAAGTGATGGTTCTAAAGGCATGTCTGGTGCGATTGCAAAAGCTAATGAACTTGCAAAGCTCTATCCAAACAGCTTTATTGCTGGTCAGTTTGTTAATCCGGCAAATCCAAAAGCTCATTTTGAGACAACTGGTCCAGAAATTTACGAAGATACCGAAGGCAACGTTGATGTGTTTGTTGCCGGTGTCGGCACAGGCGGTACACTCAGCGGCGTGCTGGACACGGGCATTTATGATGAAATCATTGCTGTATCTAATGATGATGCCTTTACAACAGGAAAGAGCCTCGGAAAGAAGGAAGGCATCCTTACTGGTATCTCCTCCGGTGCTGCTCTGTGGGCAGCTATTGAGATTGCAAAACGGCCTAAGTCAAAGGGTAAGACAATTGTTGTGCTGCTTCCTGACACTGGTGATCGCTACCTTTCAACTCCACTTTTTGCTGATTAATTTTAAAAAAAGTCCGCCGCACCTGCATAACAGGTACGGCGAACTTTTCTTTTATAAGGAAGATTTACTACTAAAAGCTATTTTACTCAGCTGCTTTCTGTGCTTCTGGCAGTCTTGTGGTATTTCCATCCTCAAATGCAGCCTTACGCTCTTCAGTGATATCTGCAAAACCTGCATCGTTGAAATCATCAGTATACTGCTGATACTTCTCGTCAAACTCTTCCGGTGTACACATGGTCAAAGTATCACGTGCTTCCTTGTACAGAGTAACTAATGTCTGCTGATACTCGGAAGTATTCTCCATAGAAGATGCATACAGACAGTCAGCAACTGCATACTTTTCAGCGATTTCCTGTCTTGCATAGTAGAAGTCGATTACATCCTGAGTAAAATCCTGCGGCAGATTGTGCGGTGTTGTTGCATAGATAACATCCTCGATAGTACCTGCTGCCTTGGATGCTGTCTCACAGCTCCAGTAATCACCGCTGCTGTTGTAGCCCTGCTTGTAGTCTCCGCTGTAATCAGCTACAGATACTGGCAGACCATCTTCATTGTAGTTGAAGTTCTCACCCTCAATACCATACTGCATAGTGAAGAGTACATCATCGTTGCACATCCACTCAAGATACATCCATGCTGCCTTTAACTCATCCTCTGTTGCAGATGATGAGAAGCCTACCATCATACCAAATGGGTTATTTGAACGATAAGCAGGAGTAACAGTGATTCCATCCGCTGCTGTATCATCCTCAGTAACAACTGGATAAATAGCCAGCTCAGCATCTGGGTTTGTCTCATAGAAGGAAGTCAGTACAGGCATATCAGAGCTGATGTAGCATCCATATGAATATGCATCACCGTTGATGAAGTTTGCCTTTGCTGTCTCGCCATCGATCAGGTAATATTCTGGATCTGTAATTCCGTTATTGTAATCCTCATTTGCTCTCTTTAACAGGTTGTAGTTTGCATCAGTTCCAAGTGCCGGAATGTTATAATCACCATACATAGCCCAGTCAAGCTCGTTAAACGGATACTCACGATATGCATGGTTCTGATCGGAACCAAGACCTGTGATCATAGTACCACCACCTGGATGCTCGCAAAGACCAGCCTCCTGAATCTTCTTCATTGCGTCAAGATACTCGTCACGCTTTGTTGGAACATGATCATAACCAACCTGCTTTAACCAATCCATACGAACAAATGTCTGCCATGTATAGTTGATGTTGTAATTCGGATTAGAAGCCAGTGCGAAATAAGTCTCATCACCGATTGTAGTATATGGAATCTGTCCGTCTGCCTCCATACGAGCATAGTAGTTTGGAGCTACCTCTTTGAATGCATCCATATCAAAGGAAGTTAAATATCCGTCATTTACCCATGTGGACAGCTTCGGATAATCGTACTCCATAAGAATTGTCGGAAGATTCTGATCAGCTGCAAGAAGTGCATAGCTTGTCATAACATCAGTTCTTGTGATCGGAACATACTCAACAGTGATGTTATACTTATCACCGAAGTTTTCCTGAATCCACTGTGTCCAGTAGTTGTTTGTTACATCCGGAACGCCCTCAACACCTCTGTCATAAACTGGAACACGTAAAGTTACATTCTCTGCAAATGGCTCCCAGTTATTCTCTACCTGATCTGACTCAGCTGCCTCACTGCCAGCCTCGGTAGCTGCCTCTGTGCTTGCTTCCTCTGTGCTTGTCTCCTCAGCCATAACTGGAAGTGCGCCAAAAGCCATGATTCCTGCGAGGGAAATTGCTGCAAATTTTCTCATAATCGAACTTCTCCTTTCTTTTAAGATAGCTTACTACATCTTTCAGCCATCTTTTTCTCATGTCTACATAGTAGAACGATTATGAAAATGATTCTACTTACTTTTTTATTGTTTTCTCCTAATTATGACCTTTTAACTATAATGTTCATTTTAGAATCATATTTTTAT
>OHEQ01000836.1_pt1 | contig 15275 bp, 10 predicted proteins | sample 1567321 | NCBI WGS metagenome assembly OHEQ01 (sample SAMEA3879598, study PRJEB24766) | human gut metagenome | biome: human-associated habitat; feature: feces | place: USA | collected 1985/1987
TTGGACAACAAGAATCATAAAAAATTGGGATATAATTACCTGATTTCAACAAAACAATAATGAAAACCGGATATGACAGGAAGGAGCAAATAGAAATGAGTGAGTATGGCTATATAGTAAAAATGAAGTGTTTGACCAATATGCATGTAGGAGATGGTGAAGAGAATTATAGTATTATTGATAAGATGGTAGAGCGAGATCCTGTTACCAAGTATCCAACTGTGAATGCATCTGGTGTAAAAGGAGCACTGCGAGAGTTTTGTCAGAAAAAATATCCAAGTCAAACTTGCGGTATAAATGATATTTTTGGCATGGAGGATGTGACTAATAAGATCACAAAGCCTGGACAGGTAAAGATTTTGGCTGCTGAAATGCTTGCCAGATCAGCGAGAGCATCGGAAGGCAGCGCACCATATTATCTGGTGACGACACAGACGGCTGTATCACGTTTTAACAGTTGGTGCAAGCTGGTGTCGGGAGCAAATGGTGCTGAAATCAATGCGACAACAGAGAATGTGCCACATGATAAACCTTGTGCAGCGGAAGAGATTCCATTAACAGAATATTATGAATATGATAAAGATGAAAAAACTAAACGTTATAAAACTAAACTTTTTCTAATGAAAGAGGAGGATTTCCGTGACCTTCCGCTTCCAGTTCTTGCGAGAAATTGTTTGGATAATGGAAAGAGTGTGAATTTGTGGTATGAAGAGGTAGTGCCATATAATAGTATTTTTTACTTTACAATTTTGGGACCAGAAAATTTGGTAAACGAACTGAAAGGTATGATTGAAAATCAGATTGTACAGTTTGGCAGTGGAGCGTCTATCGGATATGGTTTGTGTGAGTTAACGATATTGGGAGGAGAACAATGAACAAAAATGTAGTAGCGCGTCAGATTCCACTTGCATATAAGGAATTGGAAACCAGTGGGATTGTAGTGAAAAAAGATGAATATAAATTAATTCCAAAAGGATATCGAGGTCAAATTTCTGCATTTGGTGCTGCGGTGACGATGGGAAGTCTGATTCCAGCAGTCGCTTTTTTCTCTAAAAAAAGTGGAGATCAGAGCAGTAATTCAGAGGAGGATGTTGATAGAACAAAGCTGATGAATGCAGTCTTTTTGCTTCTGAAGGATGATGCAGATAGTTATGGAACTGCTGTGCAGAAAGCGAAATTTAAAAATGCTTCTGATTTGATGCAGTACATATATAATGTGAGTGAGAATGAAACGGATCTGGAAAAGAAAAAGAAGGCTTTAAAAACATGTAAAGAGGAGATCGAGAATGCAGCAATTGCCTTGAAGCTTGCATGAGGTGCCAAAAAATACAGAAGGAGGAGGTGAACAGAGCTGATATGAAATCGAAAAATATGAACTATCGCTTTAATGTAGAATACTATAAAGATTTGAAGTATATTTACTATATAGGTCAAAAAAACCATGATGAAGAAAAAAAAGCAGATGAACAAGAATTGAAGAAGCGCGACAATGAAATTGAAAACTTTGAATTTAGTAGTTGTCCAGCAATATATAAGCTGCTTAAAAAAAAGACTGAGAGTAGCTGGAAGTCGTTTGAGCTTTACACCGCATATCCTGGTGTGTTGATTGGAACTGGGAATCCACATGAGATTAGTATGGAAAATGCAATAAAATGTGGTTTTTCATTTGATTATGTGACAGGTCTGCCATATATTCCGGGTTCTTCAATAAAGGGAATGCTGCGCAGCTATTTTCCAAAAGAAGGTTCAGCAGACGAACAGGAGAAACATGCGTATATCACAGAAGTATTGAAGAATACAGGTGTCACGTTTGAAACGGAAAGTGACGAGAAAGTGAAGACGGTGATTGCTAATCTTAAGAAGAATCTGTTTGAAGGAAGAGATGTGTTCTTTGATGCATTTCCATTAGTAGATATAAATCAGAGAGAAAAGCTTCTTGCAAAAGAATACATCACTCCTCATAAAGAAAAATTCAAGAATCCAAAACCAATTAACCTGATAAAAATTAAGCCAGGAGTAAAAATCTGCTTTATGTTTAGCCTGAATGACTTTGATTTTGATACGTATCATATTACTGCCGATCAGAAAGAGTGTGTATTAAAGCAGATTATTCTGGACATGGGAGTTGGTGCAAAGACAAATGTAGGTTTTGGCATTATGACAGAAGAACCACTACCGTCTAATGTAGAAGTGATGGTAAACACAAACAACCATTGACATAAAAAATAAAAGCTCAGAAAAAGGGGGTGATGATGAATGGATTTTTTCTATGGGGATCTAATGACAAATCAGATTTGGAAATATACAAATGGAATGAGGTCGGCTGCGCAAGAAGCTGATCAGAGATGGATAAAAAATAATTACTGTGTGCTTTTTATAACATACTTAGAAAATAGTTCACCATTTCAACAACAAAAAATAACAATAAAGAATGAAAATGGGATAAAATTTGAGTTTAAAAGAATTAATTGTCTTGTGATTGATGCTAAGAGATATTTTACAGATTGGCTTATAAAAAATGAACTGGTTTCTATAACAAAAGAAAATGAAATCACTGGAATTGAGGCTGAACTGTATAATAAAATAAGTGAGTCAGATAAGGAAGTGTCACCGTCACGTAAGGACAGCATAGGCAAAATAGCTGCAGGAATTGAACGTATCTGTCATGATAGAAATTTATGTGATAAACTAATAGCTGCATTTAGCTATCATACATTTGTATTTCCGTTTTATGTGGAGCATGCATCTGATGTTGATAAATGGAAAAAAGCTTTAAAAAAATCAGATTGCTGGGAACGTGATATATGGAGTGATACTTTAACGAGCGAAAAGATGCAGCCAAGAGATATTTTGGAGAATTATGCGCTGTATCAATATCTCACTGACGTAGGAAGAAAGGCAGTGTTTGACTATGATGAAGAGGACGATGGAATCGTTTCATCATGGAAAATAGAAGACAAGTATGTTCGAAATGTTGGTATTTACGAAATTACAAAAGGAGAAGACAAGTATCAACTTGTTTTAAATTCACTTCGCTTGAAAATATATAATACCAATATTGCCCTGTTTATCATAGAGGCTCAGAATTGTTACTATTCTTCATTAAAAGATATTAAAAGAATTAATGAGTTTGGAAGAAGAATTTTTGAGCCTTTTCTTATGTCAGATGGAGCCATATGTATAGAATGTGCAGATGAACAGAGATTCTTTATTCCAGGTTTACTGGAAAATGAAAGTCAGGATGTAACTGAAAGTCATGGTACGCCGTTTGTTACGTTAGAAAACGGCAATGTGAAGTTTAATTATGTTAATTTTAATCCGTCGCAAGTTAGTCGTTCTGTACCAATTAAGGGACTGGCAGATTTCATAAAAGAAATTCTGGTATTAGGTCTGGAGAAAGAGACAGAGATTGTGTATGGGCAAAGCAAGACATATGGCAGAAAAAATGCAATCAAAATTAAACCAGCAGTTGACGATAGAATGTTTGTTGTGTCCATGGTGCTGAATGGAAACCTGATAAAAAAAGCAAAAAAACGTGAAAACGATGGATATGCATATTTGGAGGATCCAGAGGTTTCAGCTCAGATATATGCATTGTTCGCTGTGGATCAAGGTGATGCAACTTGTCAGAGTGTGACTATGCGAAAAGCATTGTTGGAGGAATTTATAGATTCCAGATGGATAGAGTATGGAACCATTCATGGAGTAACACATCAATCTTTCATGGCTTTAACATCAGAAACAGCACCTGATGCAAGCGTGATCAGTCCGTTTTTGAATATGTATGTGGAAATGGTTAATCTGGCATTAGCGCAAAGGGCATCTTTGCTTCAATTTGCGGAAGATTTAAGAAAGCTTTCACAAGGATTTGAAAAGGGCAGTAGTTCAAAAATGAAAAGAAGAACGGTAAATGATCTCATTGCACTGCAGGAACGTTATGCAGCATTTCAGGCACAGATTTTGATTGCAGAGCCTACTGTGCAGGAACAGGGAGTAGAATTATATGAAATGCTGCAAAAGGAACTCGGAATAGAGAAAAACAAAGCAGAAATGACGGAAAAGATAAAGGATCTCTGTGAGATTGCAGATATACATCAGGAATCAAAGTTGAATCGATATGCGTTCTGGTTTGGTGTTGTGGGTACGTTTCTGGCACTGGGAAGTTTGGATGTTGCTAGTAGTGTAGTTGCTAGTTTTCTTTTGGTATTAACCGGAACAGAATGTACTGAGTTGCTTTCGGCAGGTATTTTAAAGCATTCAAAATACATTGCTGTGGGAGCCTTTGTGTTTGTACTCATTGTTTTGAGTAAGTGGTGTTGGTGTAGTAATAAAGTAAGACGCTGTCGCAAAAAGATAGTAAAGAAACTAGATTGTATAATAACAAACAAAAGGAACAGGATACATGAATAAAAATTTTGAATTATGGCTTGACGAGAGTGGTGATTTTGAAAATCAGCATGAACTCGAAGGGACAACTAGAAAACCGTCGTTGATCGGCGGTTTTCTAGTTGAAGAAGAAGTTGCAGACAAAATAGATTTTGGGGGACTGATTGATTCTAATCGCAATCATGCAATGGAATTGGAAGAAGATGATAAAAAAAATTATGTTCTTCCAGTATTGCAGAAAATGAAGAGTGAGTATAATGCAGCTCAAGTTTTTTTTGAAAATCAAGAATATCATGATGAAGCTACCAGCAGGCAACTGTATCTTTCGATGATGGCAGAGGGAATCCTGCAGCTTTTGCAGCGATTAAATGCACGATATGAAAGTGTTGGATTGAGGGTTACAATTGCTCAGAGGCAGGATGTCACAGCAGAGGCAGGAAATCAAAGGATCAGAGAAAATGAGTATAAGAAGGCATTAGAATATTGCATAAAAAGAAAACAGCGAGAGCGAAGAGCTATGCTTCATCCAGATTGTGAAGTTAGCTTTGAAATATGCAGAGCATCAGACAGCATGCGTTTACAATTGGCTGATTTTGCATGCAACACACGTTTAACACGGGATAGTCATGCATTTAAGGATGTCAGATCAGAAGTGGAAGCATTATATTCAACAGCCTTTTTATTCACCTTGACGGAGATGGGATCTCAAAATTTTATACAGCAGTGTCTTGCACAGAATAACTATTCTGATGCGATATTAGAACTTTATACGACTAAGGATAATTTAGAGCATGGAAAAATACTGAGTTTAATGGCTGAACGAATGAAGAATTGTTCGTATAGACTAATAAAATCGCAAATGAAAAATTGTGTAGCAGATTTGTTGGTTTATGCACTTAATGAAGATGATTATGAAGTGGGAGAGGCGTTGCTCAAAAATCTGTTAGATGAACTGATTCCATTTTTAAAGAAAAATGGAATGCCACAGGAGCATTTGCATTTTTCAATACTGCTTAATTTATCAGATATGTATTTGCGTGAGGGAGATATCTATGAAGCTAATAGGACGCTAGAAAAGTGTAGAAGGGTTCAGGAGCAATTTGGAAATTATCTTGAGGAATTGATGACATATTATCAATTAGTGGAAAAGGAAGCATTGCTGGCAATAGATCAATTTTGTTTTGAAGAAGGTAGACAGAAGATGAAAATGGCGCGTCAGTCATTTGAGCATATTATGAAGTTTATAGAAAAAGATGAACTTTTGTCGATGAGGTTTCCAGTAATGAAATCAGAATACTATGGAGATGCATTATGCATGGAAATTTATGCAATGTTGTTTCAGCAGCGCTTTCATCCTGAACTGTATTCAGAAATGTGCAGATTATCAGACATTGCATTGAATCAATATCCAGGGGGAGAAGGAGAGCTGGAACGTCATCGTCAGTATCGAAGTCACATAGAGTTAGAAGCAGGAAAATATAAATCAGCAATGAAGTGGCTGGCGAGAGCAATTTGCCTGCCAGATGAAGAACCATCAGAGGAAATGATCAGCAAATTTTTGAGAACTGTTGTAAATGGTCAGGAAATGATTGGAGCTAAATATTACTTGATGTATTATCTTTTGATTTTGGCAAGAACAGCAAGAGAAGATAAAGAGTTTGCAAGAATGATGTTTTTGGAATTAAAGAAAAACAAAAATCTGATGGAACTCGGAGGACTGCTTAAAAAGACTGAAGAAGATTTGAATGGAGACATAAGTCTGGAAGGAATACAGATGACAGATTCTGGAATAAGCTATCATCCAGAGGAAATAATTTTTTGGAAATATGGGGAATATTTAGCATCAATTGGAAATGCATCAGATGCAATCGGTTATTTTACTAGTGCATTAAATGTTTGTTGGAAATATAATAATTATCTGACACTGAATCTAACAGGTCTTGGAATTGCAGCAGAGCGTATTGTACTGTTTTGCCGAACAAACAATAGAAAAGCAGCAAAAAATGCATATAAAAGACTATTAGAAGCATGTGAATCACTTCAGGCAGAAATGCTGCCAAATCAGACGCGCGAGTTTGTACAGCAAATATCTAAAATGCTTGAGGAAGGAAAAAACGTGCAAGGTGGATTTGATGAAAAAAAATTGTTGGAAATAGCAAATATGGTTACCTATTAATTGACAAATGACAAATAAAATTGGAAAATTGGTAAACAGCAAAATTGGATATTGACTCGTTTTTTTGTGGAGAGTAACATGTAAGTATGTTGTTTTCAGTAAAAAAGGTGAGGAGGTTGAGAATGAAGTTAGTTTGGATGAATGATCAGGAGTATGGAAGTTTTCAGCTGCCCCTAGAAATAAGCGACTGTTATCGTGTAGACTCAAGATCAGTTTGGAAAAACTGTGAAAGCCAGAATATCACATTGACATTTGAAGCAGACAGTGAAAAAAGAAATTGGATCTTGAAATCAGTCTCTGATGTTATTTTGTTGGAGTTGGCAGTTGGTATGGGCAAAACAAAACAAATAGACACGCTTGTAATAAAACCAGGCTATATATTTGTGGTAGTTGATTGCGGAAAAGGGAGTGTAGGTAGAAGCTATTTATATGTAGAAGACGGATCAGAAAGTTACTGTATTTACAAAACACCGTTAATAGCAGGTAAGTATGAAGTTACAGTTGGAAGCAATAAGCAATGCAGCATCTGTTATAAAAGTTTTAATGCAAATGAGTCAAATTATCTGCGGATAAGTTACTTAGAGAATCGGTTTATATTGGAAAAAGAGGGAACTAATATAACGGATTTTCTCGTATATGTAAATAAAAAAGCATTTCATACAAACACTACAGCCTATTTTGGCGATGAGATTTATATTTGCGGATTAAAATTAATATTGGAAAGAGAGTTTGTTGTTGTCAGCGACTTTGTTAGCGAGCAAAGAATGATATCTAATTTAAGTTTGGCGCAGATAGACGATGATATAGAATACGATGACATGAATATATCTACTGATGTAGTGGATGAGCATTATTTTTCGAGTGCACCATATTTGCCTAAGCATTTGGAAGAATCAGAAATATTAATTGCAGCACCGCCGACAATGGAAAGCAAGGAAACAATGCCAATTATGCTGACATTAGGACCGTCTATTGTAATGGCGATTTCGTCAGTAGTGACAAGTTGTTTTTCTGTGACATCTATTTTGCAGAGTGGTGGGGATATTACAACGATATATCCAACGCTCTTTATGTCTTTTTCTATGGTAGTGGGAAGTCTTATTGTTCCGATGATTACAAGTGGATATACAAAGCTGAAAGAACGTAAGAATGATGATGATAATTTTGCTATTTATCAAGAGCATATCGAGAAAATAAAAAAAGAAATAAGTAAAAGAAAGGAAGAAGAGAAAGAAAAAAAAGAAGCAGATTATCCATCCAATGAAAATTGCTTTATGTTGATACGAAATAGGAAGGATCAGTTATGGAGACGTACATTGGATGATACAGCGTTTTTAAGCGTCAATATAGGTCAGGCAGCGCTTCCAGCTAAAATGACAATTCATTTTCCAGATATCAATATGTATGAACGGGAAAATGAGTATAACGAGATTTTGAAGGAAATCAGGCAAATCGCAGAGGAAAAACAGAAAATGCCGTTTGTGTATTCTCTCGCGGATCATGAGTTGACTGGACTGGTTGGAGATGGAACCGATGGAGATCGAGAATATATAAAGCATTTGGCATTTGGGATGATTTTGCAGTTGATGGCACTGCAAAATTATGATGATTTAAAAATAGGTGTGATTTATAATCAGGAAGAAAAAGAATGGGAGGAGTTAAAATGGCTTCCGCATGTATGGTCAAATGATCGTTCTTTTAGGTATATGGCAGATACACAGGAAGAGTTGTCTGCATTGATGAACGATCTGGAATACGAAAAAGAAACAAGAATGACTGTGAGAGGAGAGGAACGAAAATATCAGATCCCAAAGTATGTTATTTTTGTAGCGGATCGTAAGTTGGCTGAACGGTCTGAAAAACTTAAGGATTTTTATAAGCTAAAGGAAAATATAGGAATCAGTTTCGTCTTGCTGTATGATCGAAGACGATATTTGCCGAAATATTGTAAAAATATTATTCAGGCAGGTGCAGCAGATGTAAGAATTATTCAGTGTGAGGAGGAAGAATATAACGGAGTAACGATGGATACAAGTGCGATGGAGAACTGGAGTGAAATAGAAAAAATTCTTCCATTTATTGCAAATATCAAGCTGGATATTCTTACAGGACAGAAAAGTTTTCCGGAAAGCATTACATTATTTGAGATGCTGAAGATAGGAAAACCAGAGCACTATGACTTTCAGCGCAAATGGAAAGAAAGCGATCCAGTCAAATCACTTGGTGTTCCGATAGGAGTAGACAGTGATGGAAATGAAATTATTTTGGATATTCATGAAAAAGCGCATGGTCCTCATGGATTGATTGCAGGAAGTACAGGATCTGGAAAATCAGAGTTTATCATTTCCTATATTGAGATGATGGCACTTAATTTCAGCCCACAGGAAGTTGCATTTATTTTGATCGATTTTAAAGGTGGAGGAATGGCAGATGTATTTCATAAAATTCCGCATGTAGTAGGTCGAATCACTAATTTAGATGGTAATGATCTAAAACGTTCATTATTAGCAATTGAAAATGAATTAGCCAGAAGGCAAAAAAGATTTCAGGAGGCTGGAAAAAAATTAGGAATTAGTAATATTGATATTTACCGATATCAGGAAAAATATCGTCAGGGTAAACTTGCAGATCCACTTCCGCATTTGATTATTATATGTGATGAATTTGCAGAGCTTCGCCAGCAGAATGAGGAGTTCTTGGATCAACTTGTAAGAATTGCGAGAATAGGACGAAGCCTTGGTGTTCATATGATATTGGCAACGCAAAAACCAGATGGAGTAGTGAGTGATCAAATTAGGGCAAATATTAAGTTTTGGATTTGCTTGAAAGTTCAGGACAAGTACGACAGTAAAAGCGTACTAGATCGCCCAGATGCAGCAGCCATAAATGCGCCAGGACGCTTTTTTATGAAAGTCGGTGCGAATGAGGTGTTTGTTCAGGGGCAATCTCCATTTTCAGGAGCATTATATTACCCATCTGAAAAAGCGGAAAAAAATAAAGATGATTCAATTGTTGTAATGGATGGAATGTCGCGAGTAATTGTGAAGGAACAACGTTATACGGGACAGGAAGCCAGAAAGCAGATTGATGTCATGAATGATTATATTAGCAAAGTTTATCAGGGAACTGTTCATAAGCTTTGGCTTGATAAACTTCCTATTGCAAAGAAGAGGCAAGAGGTGTCAGAAAATGGAAACGAATTGATTAGTGGTATGGCACCATATATCGGAAAATATGATGATTTGCAAAATCAAAGACAGGATGACTTAGTCATTCCATTTTCAAGAGAAGGAAATGCTATTTTATATGGAATTGCAGGAAGCGGAATCCTTCAATTTTTGAATAGAATGTTGTACGAATTGATCAATAAATTTGACAGCAGCCAACTTCATTTGCATTTGCTTGATTTGGATACTGGTGCATTAAGTGCATTTAGAGAGGCACCACAGGTTCAGGATGTTGTGTTGGCATACCAGACAGAGCAGATTGGAGAGGTGATTCGATCACTGGATGGGGAGCTAGACAGCAGAAAAAAGAAATTTACAGAATATGGAGGGTCTTATCAGCTATACTGTCAGGAATCTGGAAAAAAATGTCCGCAAATTATGCTTGTTATAAACGGGGTGGAGACTTTTGCAGATATAGCCAACTTGTCTATGTTAGAGGCTGTTTTAAAGAAGCTTATGCGCGAGGGTACGCCATATGGAATTTATGTTATGGCAACTGCAGAAAATAACCAAACAATATACCGGTGGATGGATCAGGCATTTAGACTTAGGTATGTACTACAGCAAAACACACAGGATATGTATTATAATATTTTGGGTCGTACTGCTATCTATCCAGAGTCTGGCCTGGGTCGAGGTATTTTTGTACGAAATCAGACAGCCTATGAGTTTCAGACAGACTTGCTGTTTGAGGGGGAAGGAGAAAATACGTATAGATGTATCACTCAATTTTGTAAGAAGATGAAAGAAAAGGAGCAGGTTAAAACAGGAGAAGTATCAGAAGATCGAGATGAAAAATGTGGCATTGAATGGCTTCAGATGGAGTGGAATAGAAGTAGTTTATGCAGATTTCCTGTTGGGACAGCAGTGGCAAGTAGAAAAACAGTATATTATGATTTATCATCTTCTGTTTTACATTTTTGGTCATACTCAACCAGTACTGCAAGACAGTGGCAAGAAAAAATGATTGCACAGTTGGCAAAAAGAATACCGCGCGTTTATTGCTGCGGCATTGAAAATGATATACCTATGGTAAACAAGCTTACAATAACAGAGTTAATGGATGTGTTTATAACAGAGGTTGCTAAGCGTGCAAACAGAATCAAACAAGAAATCGAAAATGCAGCAGGAAATAGCTATGGCGAGGACTTGGCAAGGCAGAATTCAATTTCAGATGCGGAAACATGGCTGTTCGTAATACGAGGAATTAATGACGAATGTGAAGATCTGACATTGAGAAATTATTTTGACAGATATGTTGCAAAAATAAGAAGCTATTATCGCATGCCAATAATTTTGCTTGAAAATTCTAGGACGTTGTCATCAGCGAGATTTGATCCAAAGGTGTATTTGCCATATCCTCAGAGTGGTTTGTGGATGGAAAAGGAGACAGATAATCGAAGTAAACTCGTCCATGTTGAAATAACAGAACAAACACAGATTGATTACCAAAGTCAGGGATATGTAATTCAACAAGTGTCAGATACCCAGGAAGTTGTTTTGTGCGATTGGGTGACATTTGACTGACGGAAAGGAGACAATATTGGATAAAATTATGGTAGAGATCTATGTGCCTATTATTGGAAAAGCCTACGATGTGTACTTACCACCTGAGCTTATGGTGGTAGAGGTGGCAGAACGGGTAAGAAATGCAATTTTTCGTTTGAATCAAGAGGAAGAATATCGTCTTGAAGGAGCCAGTTTTGCAATGCTTTGTCGCAGAGATAATGGAGCCAAATTGCGCGCAAAACAGAGTGTTAGAGAATGTATGGAAAACGGTACAAAATTGCTGTTGTTTTAGGAAAGGAAGGTATATTATGAGATTTACAGATTTGGAACAGGTTGAGAAGGCAGCAAGAGAAATTGAAAATGAATGTGACAGCTTCCTGATAACACAGGGGAAGATGGAACAACTTACTACTGAGATGAAAACATATTTTCAAATGAATGCTGCGGATACTTTTTATAATGCATATCCGAAGGTGGATGAGGCAATGAAAACAATGAGATTGTGCATGAAAGCTTACAGAGAGACAATGGAAGCTTATGTGGATGCAGTTCGCAATAATTAAGGGGGTATTAAAATGCAGAATAACAGTAGTGATGTAAAGAAAATTGATACAATTAAGGTATCAGATAGTGCAGCAACGATTAGGGCTGACGCAAAAATGCTTCGCGGAAATTTGGATACGATTGAAAACATTGTGAAGGGAACAAGTGCATATTGGTACTGTGATGAGAATGTGGAAGGACCTGGAGAAGCGTTTCGAAAAAAATTTGAAGAGTTTAAGAAAAACTTTGATAATTTTGAAGAGCAAATCAATGCATATGCAACATATTTGGATGAGGTGGTAGCGGAAGTTAAGGATAAAGATGCTAAAAATGCAGCCACCCTTAACATAAATCTTCCATAATAGAGGAAAAACAGAATGCAGGAAAAAAGAACAGTAGCAGTTTTTAGAATGCAAATTGAATGTTATTTGAAAGAAAACTTTTCGGAACAATTTTGCGTAGGTAGCTTTCACATAGAACATTCTGGGTGGCTGCGAGTAACAGCAGCCTCCCAGCAGACAAAAAAACTGCTTACTATCTGGTATGATAGAGCTAACGGCGAATGTAGAGATTCACGTTTGAAAGAATTGTTACCTGTATATGCTTCGAATATGATAGCCGATGTTAATGAAATGTGGGATCATGTATTTTGTGAGTTGAATACAGTGTTTTTATTTGGCAGACCAAATGCAACATGGAATCCATCAGTAGGAATTATGGAGAATGCTGAACAGCAAAAAGCAAGGTTAGTTATTCGCATATACATAAGAGAGAAGCAAATATCAAAAGCTGTAGAAGCTAAAAAGATAGAGATGGTATTGAAAAAGCTGCAGTGCTGTGCACCACAGGCGGAAATCAGTTTCCGTTATGTAAGTGAGTCTGACTGGCAAAGCAAATTGCAGGCCAGGCAGTCTGGAAAAAACTACGAGGTGGATATATCGAATTGTGAAGAGTTTTATTATGCACAGCTCTCAAAGGAAAAAGCCCTTCCGTCAATACGGATGATAGAGGAGGCGATGAGAAAATGGCAGACATAACTACATTTAAAAATCTGCAGGACTATCTGAATAATGCATCATTATCTGAATTAAAAAGTGCATCAGATTTTACAGAATTGGATGCAGAATTGCTCAATCAGATTGCATCAATGTCAGAGACTTTCCAAGAAGCGCCTGGATTGTGGGAAAGAACAGATACCGTAACAATAAAGGAACTATATGAGTATGCAAAGCTTGGACAGCGTGATGGCACGATAGAAATACAAGAGTCGGATCTTGAATTATTGGAATTTTTAAGCCGTAATTCGCGTTACCAAAATCTTCGTGTAGGCGGATTTCAGAAGATTAACAATTTTGAAGAAACCGAAGATTTGATTTATACCATCTGTGATGCAGTAACGGTGTATTTAGATGATGGAACAGCAGTTCCGTGTTTTGCTGGAACTGGAATGTATTGGTATTCATGGATTGAAGATGGTGCATTAAAAACGGGCTTGATGGGATCTGATTTGGAAGCCGCGAATTATGTTAAAAATCTTTTAGAAAAGAATCCCAAGATGAATGTGATTATCAGCGGTTACTCAAAGGGAGGAAATTTAGCTGCCTATGCCGGAACTGCATTGGAGGAATTGTATGGTGAGCGGATCTTACGTATATATAATATGGATGGACCGAGCTTTTATGCAGTAAAAGATTTGATGCCTGAATTCTATGAAAAATACGTGGAACTGTTAAAAAGCGGAAAGCTGCTTACATACAGTCCATCTGATTCTATGGTGGCAGCTTTGATGATGGATCCAGACTTAAGTCAATATGTGAGATACATCGAATCTTCATACTGGCTTTTTTTCTTGAATCATGATTATCATAATTGGACATTCTCTGTAGATGAAGCTGGAAATCCTCATTTCGTATCATCAGAGCGTAGCAAGACTAGTCAGGTGTTTTCGAAATTGCTATGGAATGCGATTCAAGGTGTAAATGAGAAACAGTGGATGGAGTTTCTTAGTGTGCTAACTCAGATTTGCATTGATACGGGTATGGATAGGACAGATCAGTTGGCAGGAAAATTACAGGAATTATCAACAGAGAATAATCTTTCGGATATAATTCGTGTGATTACTTCTTATTTGAAGGAGAATTTATCGGAACAGCAATTTGAAAGTCTGGAATGTGTATTGAAGGCATTGACAGATCCTGAGTTGCTTGTTGATTTTGTACACACAATGTTGCTGGAACATACAGATAGTACAATGGATCCTGATCCATTGAGGGATAATGCAGAAAATTGGCAAAAATTGGAAGCAGCAATGCGTGTGATTTTTACTTCAATTAAAGATAGTGATTTGCAGGATGGATTACTAGTAGCAGATGCAATAGCAGATTGGATGGAAAGGGAAGATATCCAGTCAATGCAAGAATTTGGTAAGTGGTTGGAACAATTTAAGAAACAGTCATTGGGAAAGAAAATAGTTACTTTAACAGATCTGTTCAATGGTATGGATAATGAACAGATAGCAGCATTAAAAAGGCTGATTGATAATTTTGCTGGAAATCCAGAAAATTTAAAAATATTATTCTCAAATTATATGAGTGGACAACAGGCGGAGATTTTATCGAAAATTGCACCTCTACTTTCTGAGATTATAAAACAATTGGATTTTCAGGATGTAATAATTATTGCATCGGCAATCGGAAGATATCTGGAATTGATAAATTGTCAGTCAGTATCGGATTGTAAGCAGCTGTTTACAATGGAAAATGGAAAAATAAGTTATTTAAGTGTGTTAAATGAACTATTCGGGCTATGGGCAACGATGTCGACAAGTGATCGAAAAACAATGGCATGTATTTTGCATAGTTTGATTACCACAGAAAATCTGGCAGCCCTTGTAAAATTGTTGGTAGCAGATGAGTCTGGTGAAATCAGTCTGGAAAAAGCAAGAGCAATAGAGATTGGTATTTCGAAAAATCAAGGGCTTCAGCGAGCGCTTGATTATCTACTTGAATGGTTAACTACAGTACTAGATGTTTGTGCATTTATAAAATCTGGATGGGATCAAATACAAAGTTGGTTTGAAAAGTTAACATCTGGCAAACTTTTGTCCAATAATTGTGCAGAAGAAGTTTTTCAAAATATTTGGGAGACAATCCTTAAAGGAGCACAGAATTGCGTTAAATCTGTTATTAGTGCAAGAAACTTAAGCTTTTCAATACCGGTATGGTTTGCAGACAAACTCCTTGAAACACATCAGAAAAAAGTTGAAGTTGTTAAAACAGTCTATCCTGGTTTTATGACGAGAATGGAAGACATTACATTTTCGGTATGTGATCAGGCAAGGTCAAATATTTGCAGATCAGCGGTGAGTGGAACTGTATTTTATGATGTTATGCGGATGGAACAATTGAAAGCGAATATTGCTCTATGGGAAAATA
>OHEQ01000858.1_pt1 | contig 14838 bp, 8 predicted proteins | sample 1567321 | NCBI WGS metagenome assembly OHEQ01 (sample SAMEA3879598, study PRJEB24766) | human gut metagenome | biome: human-associated habitat; feature: feces | place: USA | collected 1985/1987
TTTTCTCCCTAACTAGATGGCATTAGGACAGAGATGTCTCTAATGCGTATCTAGCCGTAAACCTAAAAGATTCAGACAGGCATGTGGGTGGAAGAGATATACAAAACACGGATAAGGTAGGTGCAGGAAAGCAATGGATAAAGAACTTACAATAATCGCAGAACCAGAGGAACTTATTGCCTGGGCAGACACATTTGATATCTTACTAAACCCTTCGATAGAAGATGCTGCAATTCTGCTTAACTATATGGAAGGACATGATTATGCCATTGGCATAGATTCTGAAGGAAAGATGTATAGACAGGATGTATCCGAGGAAAATGGTGAGGTAGAGCCATATCAGATAGATGATGTGATAGATACTACATTTAAATATGTTTGTCATAACTGGATATAGCTTCAAACTATGACTAACCGCAAAAGAAATGTATTATACAAAGTCATAGTGACATGGTAGGATAACCCTAGAAAACGAACAGAAAAACACAGGAGGTTATCAATATATGAGTACATTAAAGACACCATTTCGCTATGATTTTGTAGGAAGCTTTTTAAGACCAGAAAAGTTTAAAGCAGCAAAAAAAGCGTTTGAAGAAGGAACAATCACACAGGAAGAACTCGACCGCGTGACGGATGAGTGCGTGACAGAGATCGTTGCAAAGCAGAAAGTAGTAGGATACCATGCGATTACAGATGGGGAATTCAGAAGAAAATTCTGGCATCTGGATTTTATGTGGGGATTTGAAGGAGTTACCCATGAAAAAGATGGTGGCGGCGTACAGTTTAACGGAGAGATGGCAGACCTTGAGGCTACTTATCTGGTGGGAAAGGTAAAAGCAAAGGTGCATCCGTTTGTAGAGTATTTCAAATCTTGCAAAACAGCTCGAAATATGGTTTATTAAATATAGCAATATACGCTGAAAATACACTTTGGAGGTTCAGATATGAACAAAACAGAATTTGTTGTTGCAGTTGCAGAGGCTGCCAGCGCAAGCAAGAAAGACGCAGAAAACATCATTAATGCAACCCTCGCACAGATCGAAAAAGTGCTTGTTGCAGGCGACAAGGTATAGTTTGTCGGTTTCGGCACTTTTGAAACCCGTGTGCGTGGAGAGAGAACCGCAAAGAATCCCCGTACCGGCGAGGCAATCACCGTTCCGGCAGCTAAGGCTCCGGCATTTAAAGCAGGCAAGGCTCTCAAGGATGCCGTCAATAAGTAAACCGAATTACAAAGCAAAAGGCACAGCCATCGAAATGATAGCTGTGCCCTTTTTGAATATCTACCTTTTATTGCACATTACCGAGGCGCAGAACATACCGTCCTTTACTTCAAAACGGCAGATACCGCCGTAATGCTCGGCAATGCTTTTTACCGACTGTGTGCCGAGCCCGGGACCTTTATGCTTGGTCGAGAGAAATTCATTATCTGTTGTGCGCCGGAGCGTTCCGGTAAAGGTGTTATCGACTGTGACACAAAGGGTGCTGCCTTTGAGCCTTGCCCGAATATCAATCTTTCGGTCATCGCCGTGTTCCTCTTTGCAGGCGTCTATGGCGTTCTCGATCAGGTTGCCGAACAGAACGGAAATATCGGTATCCGAAACGAAAATGTTCCCGGGGATCTCTGCGTTGACGATGTAGTCAATATCATTATCCTTAGCCTGCTGCGCGAAATAAAGCAATACGGCATTGGCGGCGGGATTCTCGCAGAAACGAATGAGCGAATCGTCCGGCAGACTGTCGTTATAGCCGTCGAGATATTTTAGTAATGCGTCAAGCTCTCCCTTGCTCACATATTCGCGTATAAGCGAGATATGATGCCGCACATCGTGCTTGGCACGGCGGGCGTCGGTGATTTTTTCCTGCAGATTCTCATATTGCACCGCCTGCATAGAAAGCTGATGATTCTTTTCCTCCAGCTCCAGCGTTTGGTTCTGTTCCAAAATTAGGCGGGTCACGACATAGTAGATCAGGATCGCTCCCACATTGATGATAAATAAAAACAGAGTGTTCTTCGGACGCAGCGCAATTTCCAGCGCCGAACGGGAGACAACGCTGTATATTGCAAAATACCATACAATACAAAATGTTGCGGGGATCAGCCACAAATACCGCCACTCAAAGCCGGACGGTTCTTTTTCTACTGCCGGAGTGAATACAGACTTCATATAAAGAAAGATCGGCACAGAGAGAATGATCTCCACGGCAAAGAGCATCAGCGAAAACGACCATCGGTAGCTCTGCACAGCCAATGCCGGAAACAAAATTCCCTCAAGGCACTTTGCGGAAATCACGGCGAAGTTGGCAAGATTGGAGATCATCAGCAGCGTGAAAAGCGTTTTGCCGAAATGCTTCTTCACGGCAAGAAAATAGAAAGCGGCATACAGCGCCGTGCTGAGCGCACTGGCGATTGCGGCATGATTCCCGGGAACAAAGCTGACCCATGCGCCGAGCATCACCTGAATGACAGACAGCAATCCGATCAGAATTCCGGTAACGCCTCTTGAAAATCGCAGACTGTGCCGGAACGGATAGAGCGCCAAGGCAAGAAACGGCAGAAAGTTCAGCAGCGAATATACAATGATCTCAATGAACCGATAAACAGGCGGCATCACCGTTTGCCTCCTTTACGCAGCTGCTCAAACAGGAAAGATGAATAGGCATCCGTCACCTCTTTTGCCTTGCGGCGGCTGATGGGAATAAGGCTGCCGTTGCTCATGGTAAAGGTGTCTGCGTTCTGTGCGTCGACCTCGTGAAAGTTGATGATCAGCCCTTTCGACGGGATAAAGAAATACGGATAGCCGCAAAGCAACGCTTCGATTTCCGAAAGGTTTGCCCGCAGGATAATATCCTTGCCGTATTTGCAGTGCAGCGTCGTATAATGTGCGGCGTAGTCTGCATAAATGATATCGCGCAGTACGACGCTTTTGCCGTCAGGCAGTTGTATTGTTCGTTCCTTTTCGACCTGGGCAAGATCGATGCGGTCAAGCATTGCTTTGACACGCTCCCGGTCAAACGGCTTGTGCAGATAGTAGCAGGCATTTACCTCGTAGCTCTCGCTGGCAAACTCATTGCTTGTGGTGCCGAATGCGATACGGACATCGCTGCCCGTTTTGCGTATTTCCCTCGCCACATCCATGCCTGTAAGCTTGTCCATAAAAATGTCCAGTATGATCAGCTCAAAAGCGTTGGGCTGCCAAACTCGCAGAAAAGCCTCTCCGCTTTTGAAATATGTAAGCTCGGCAGACGAACCGAGCAGTTCACCGAAATAAGTTTGCAGACATTCATACATCCGTATGTCATCGTCAACGATTGCGATCCTCAAAACCAAAACTCCTCTTTACTTTATAAGGTCAATGCACTTCAACTACACTCATTATACCATACAATTGTGAAAAAACAAAGCGTCAATCCCTAAATGATTACCGCTTGAGTCCTTTTTTGACCGCTTGCGCCAAACCGATTGAGGAAATTCCCGACATCAGTTATGATATCTATGTATAAGTATACCTGTGAAGGAGGTGCCATATGAGGTTGATTCTATACGGAACAAAAACGGACAGAGATGAGTTTATGTGCTCTGTCACCGCCTTGCCGGACCTACGTTACCGTAAAATGCAGATAACAGGCTATCTGGATTATGACAGCTTTATCACAGGACTCGGAGAAAGCCCGCCGGACTGCATCGTGATAGCGATGGACGGCGCAGACGGCATGGAGGGCGTGATCGCCGCCAAAAGCGTCTGCAAAAACGTCCCGGTGCTGTGGTTTTCGAATGATAACGGATTCGGCGCGCAGTCCTACAGGCTCGGCTGTGCGTATTTTCATAAAAAGCCTGTTTCCCCGCAGATCCTCTCTGCGGCGATTGCAAGATGCGTGTAAAGGAGTAACGAGATGAACACAAACATGACACTGGAAAAGCGGATACTTTCCGTGCTGCTGACGGTCATCATGGTATTTTCCATGGTGCCGCTGTCGGTATTTGCTGCGGACAGCAATCAGGCGTCTGTTACCGTAAACGAAACGGTGACAGAGTATGCCACCATTCAGGAGGCATTTGATGCAGCGAAGAAGCTTACCGAACCCTGTACGGTCAAGGTGCTGCGAAGCTTTAAGGGCAGCATGGTCCTTGGGGTAACCTTTACCGCCGAGGATAACTGCGATATTACGCTTGATGTAAACGGCTTTGATATGTATAACCGCAACACCAGAGATCAGGCGTCGGCAAGCATGTTTACCTTTGAAAAGGGCACAAACGCCCACCTGACCGTGGTAAACACTGCCGAAAACAGGGAGACTTACGGCGGTATTTTCTACTATCCGAACGGCACCGACATTTCAAACAGCGTGTTTCATATGGAGGGCGGAAAGCTCACCATCGAAGATGTCGGCGGCGACGGTATCAAGAACAAAACATCTAACTACGACAAGATCTCGGGCAGTATCGTGTATCTTGACGGCGGAGATGTTATTATAAACGGCAGCAAGTTCGGAGAGGAAAACAACATTGTGCCCCTTTATGTAAAGAGCGGCAATCTGACCGTTAACGGCGGCAAGTTTATCTCCCAGCAGGGCAATGCTCTGTGGATCGCCGAGGGCTTCGACGGCAATGTCAGCCTGTCGGGCGGCAGGTTTTCCAGCACCTTTACAAGCTCTAAGATGGATGAAAAGGGGAACTTCGTTCAGGTTTACAGCATTCCCAGCATTCTGCGTGAGGACGGCGGCAAGGTAGACGATCTGCTTGCAAAGGGCTATGTATACCAAAAGAATGCCGATGATGAAAAAAATTCTGAGTCGGCACTTTACCGTGAGATTTCGGTTGTACCGGAACCCGGCGTGAAATACATCGCGGCGGACGGTACCGAGCAGAGCTGTACGGAGTATACCGAGCTTACCGAATCTACCAATGGATCTGCAGGGTTAACGGGCTGGTACGTGGTCAAGGGAACCGTCAATAAGGAAGGCCTTATCGGTATTGCCGGAGGCAAAACCTTGAACCTGATCCTTTGTGAAGGAGCAACACTCAACCTGCAAAAAACCTTGTATTTGATGGGTGGCGCAACGCTTAATATTTACGGGCAAAACGGCGGTACCGGTACACTGATTGTCAAAGGAACAGCCGGTGTTCGTCAACCCGGCATCGGTATTATGCATAATACTGTCGGCGGCGGCAGCGCCAGCGTAAATATTTACGGCGGTACCGTCACCGCACAAACGGATAACGGCGCGCAGCCTATCGGTACAAACCCTGAACTTATGCCCCACGGCCAGGTTACTGTTACCATTGCTAAAGGCCTGAAATGTGTTAAGACCGACGACCAAAATACGGCGTATGCCTACGATAATACCGACGGTACGTCGATAACCATTACCAAATGCACCGAGCATAAATGGTCATACACACACATAACAAACGATACCCACGACCGGACCTGCGACCTTTGCGGTACAGCAGAAACCGGTGTTGCACATACAACGGCAAGATATCAATACATCCGTGCAGACATACACCGCCTGATTTGCGCTTGCGGGAAAGGATACAGCACGGAATATCACACTTATACCTATGCCCCCAACAGCGACGGCTTGACCCACACGGCAACATGTAAATGCGAATATTCGGTAGACGATATTGCACATACCTATAAAGGCGAAGACGAAATTTGCATCTGCGGTGCGGTTCATTCGGCAACATACGACGGAAAGAAATATGCATCACTGCAAAGCGCCATTGACGCCGCCGCACCTGTCGGCGGTACGGTAACCCTTGCGCGGCAGGTAAATGAAAATGTTGTCAGCACCGATGGTACGGTCACAATTGACCTGGGCGGTAACATATGGAGTGGCTATATTGATGATTGGGGGAGCATTGTTCCTCTGACCGTAAATGGCGGCAGCGTTACCTTGAAAAACGGAAATCTCTTCCAGTGGTGGTCCAGCTCCAGCGCCCGAACCGGCATTGAGATAAACGACGGCAGTGTGACGATAGAGGAAGATGTCCGTGTCATGGGCGGTGTGCCTGAAGGGAACGTTTTGTGTCCTTCTATTACGCTGAACGGCGGCACCCTTATCCTGAAAGAGGGCGCGGTTCTGCTGACCGGCTTGCAGGTGCCGGATGGCAAGGTACTTGCTGACTATCTGCCCGAGGGAACGGCTTTTGTAAAATGCAGTTATGATAATAAAAGTAACACCGTGACCGTTTCCGACCCGCAGGAGTTTGTTTCCGATGTGTATTCGACAAACCGGAGCACCGAGGGAATGATGATCGTTTCCCATACCCACGATTTTGGTGGCGGCACGGCCTGCCCCTGCGGCTTCAACTGTGACCACAGCGTGGTGGACAGTGCTACGGGTAAGTGTGAAAACTGCGGCACGCAGATCTATGTTGCCTCCCTTGTCAAAGCGGACGGCACCGTAACAAATTATAAATCCTTCACCGACACATGGGCAGCGGCAACCGATAACGAAGGCTCGATTTTAAAGCTGCTCAGCAATGTGGATCTTGACGACATTGGTGATGATGGTCTCGTACTTGATCATGGAAAGTTCACGCTTGATCTCGGCGGCTTTACGCTTGAAAGTTCTGCCTACCAGCAGATGTTTGTGATCAGCGGTACGGCGGACATTGTCATCCAAAACGGCGTTTTGCTCAATACCTATAACACAGAAGGCGGCGGACAGCTGTTCCTTTCCACCGGCAATGCCATTGATGTAAAGGGAGGCTCGCTGACGCTTGACGGCGTGACGCTTCACGGAGCGTATGAGGTAAAAGGTGCACTGCCTGACGGCGAAATTCAGAGCTATGCTCTTGAACTGTATTCCGGAAATCTTACGGTTGAAAACTGCACCTTTTTCGGTTCTCTTGCGGTATACAAAATGAGCGATGATTCGTCTTTGACGGTAAAAATCATTTCGGCAGACTTGCGCAACGGCCTGATCTTCACAGCTATGGGCGAAGAAAAGGACTATGATGGATTTAGCAAGTTTTTTGCCGACGGCAGCATGCTCTTTGACGAAAACGGCAAGTATATAGATGTCAGAGATGACAACTATTGGATTACCGATGGCGGCGAGGAGTACGGCTTTTATGCAACAGGCTTCTATTACGAAAACAGTGCAATAGTAAAGAGGCATACCCATACATATGAAAACGGCAAGTGCGCCGAGTGCGGCTATGCCTGCCCGCATGACAGCGGCATAAACGACCGTGAGGCGGGCTACTTTGAAAAGGCGATCTGCTCTGTCTGCCACGCTGAGTACGGCAATTATGCAAAGGACACTAATAAGCCTACAGGTAGAATTGAAATTAAAGAGCGCACATGGTGGGAAAGCTTTATCCATATGATAACCTTCGGTTTGTTTTATAAGGAAAAGGTTACGGTGGAAATCACTGCCAGTGATGACAGCTACAGTCAGGCAGGATATGATGAAACAAAGCATGCGGTAAAGATTGAATACCTTATCAGCAATACCGAGCTGAGTTTGGAGACAGTTAAGAACTCAGCCTTTACGGAATACAAAGGTGAAATTGACATTTCCGATGACAGCCGTTATGTAGTTTATGCAAGACTTAATGATTTTGCAGGAAATGAAGAATATATTTCTACCGACGGCTTTGTAATAGATACAACGCCGCCCGTAATCGAAGTAGACGCTGACGGTCAAAGTAAAAGATATTCAAACGGTCAGCGGGCGGAAGTCTGCGGCGACACACAAATCAATTTTATCGACGATAATTTTGACACAGCATATAGAACGATAGACGGAGAAAAGGATAAGATATGGAGCAGTCCTTTTCTTGTGGCTGCTTCGGATACCGATCGCACCGAACGGTGGATCACATTTGAGGTGCACGACAAGGCCGGCAATATTTCGACGGTTGAGGTCTATGTGCACAAGGAGCACTCCTTTGACGAGGAGACCGGCGTATGCGCATACTGCGGATATCAGGCTGCCGTATTGATCAAATGCAGCAATGATAATAACGAGGAAGAGTTTGTATCAGGCGACGGCTTGGATGAGACAATGCGTAAAGTGGATGAGAATAAATTCGACCGATTCTACCTGAAGCTTTACGGAAATGTTGAAAAAAAGGCCGGAGTCGTGACGTATGGCAGTACAAGCAAAAAATGGACATTTGATCTGAACGGCTACACAATTTCTAATCCTCCGAGTGTTGACCAGAATCCCGTGGCTGCCCTATTCTATGTCGCGGGCGATATTACATTCGTAGGCAATGGTGCTATGAATGCGGATGTCATGGTGGACGGAGGTCAGCTGACGATCGACGGCGAATGCTCCTTCCAAAAGCTGGAGCATAAGCGCGGCACACTGACGGTCAACGCCGGTTCCTTTGAATCGCTTATCATTTCCAAACTTGATGTGAATTGGTCATACACAAGAGAAACTGCGCTTTGCGGTGGACATTACGGCGAGGTAAAGATCGTCGATATCGAAGGACTTACCTGTGCCGATCTGCTCGCCAGGGGCTACCGCTTTGAAGGTCTGACTCTTGAGCAGGCAAAGGTAACGGAGCTGAAAGATGCCACCATCGTTGCCTGCGATCATGCAGATATCGGTAGTGACGGCATCTGCCCCGACTGCGGAATGGAGTTTTTCCTCTCTGTTGAAGCAAACGGAACAACAAAATTGTTTGAAACATTTGAAAGCGCTATCCGCTATGCCGAGCAGAACGACGGCTGCACCGTGAAGCTTTTGAAGGATATTACCGTTGCGGGCACGAGTTCCATGGTATCACACTATCGTCTCGCCCTTACCGAAGGCTCGTATACTCTTGACCTTGCAGGAAAAACGCTGACGGTCGGAGCGGTGGAGGGCAGCTATCTGACGGTCAGTGTCGAGTGTGATCTCACGATCTCCGACTCCGTCGGAGGCGGCAAAATCGTCGGCGAAACGGGCGCGGAAGCGATCGAGGTCAGGGGAAAGCTGACGGTCTCCGGCGGCGACTTTACGGAAATCTACAAAATAGAAGCCTACGGCGCCGATAGCCTTGTGCTTGAGGGCGGCAGCTTCAAAATGGTAAGCAGTGCGCAGAGCGCCGAGGCGGTCTCGCCTCTGAGCTATCTTGCCGAGGAGCGCGCCTATCAACTGACAACCGGAGACAACCGGTATGCAAACGAAAGCGATGTTGTGCGTGATACGGTCGGCACGATGACCACGTGCTATATCAGAAATGTCTCTGTGGTGTCGGCGCCTTTGAAATTCAATGGTCAGCCTCGTGACGACATCTACTATCTCACTATGCCGAACTACGAAAAGTGGGCCATTTTTACGTTTTTATACAGCGGCGGTTATCCGTCAAAAGGGGACATCGCCATTACCGGTGAAAGGATAGACGGAACGGTCGTGCATACAAACACGGTCAAACCCACAAGAATTTTCCAGGATGGCATTAATCTCTGGGATTTCACTACGGAGGACTCCGGGCAATACCGCATCAAGCTGGAATACAACGGCTATGTGCTCTATTCAAATACTTTTACAATCACTATGGCAGTGTGCGAGCACCCGGGCTATGACGAGTATAACAAGTGCTCCCAGTGCTACTGCGACCTTGCGGCGGCTATTGTAAAAGACGGCAAAACGAGCGGATATGTGACCTTTGCGGACGCTCTTGCGGCGGCGCAGACCAACGCGAACAAGGGCTGCACGCTGAAGCTGCTGGCTGATGTAAACGAAAAGGTGGCGGTCAAGGCCGGCGAGTTCACGCTGGATGCGACCGACCGCAAAATAAACGGTGCGCTGAATGTGGCTAAAGGCGCTGACCTTACCGTCGGCGGCGGCGAGATCACCGGAAATGTCATTTGCGCCAAGGGCGGCAAGCTGACGGCGTTCGGAACTCACTTTGCAGGCACGATCAATTGCGTTGGCGAAGGGGATCTCAGAAACTGCAAGCTCGCCGGTGCTGTTACGGGTAAAAGCAGCTTAAAGCTTAATTCCTGTGAAATACCGGGTAATCTTTCAATCAGCGGCAACGCCGAGGCGGAAAAGTGTACCGTCAGAGGAACGGTTACCGTAAACAACGGCGGAAGCCTTAAATCGACAGGCGGTACTTACAAAAATACCGTCAATGTGAAGTCGGGCGGAACGCTTGAAATTGTGAGCGGCACATTTGACAAAAAGCTCACGGCAGAGTCGGGCAGTAAGCTTATCGTTTCCGGCGGCTCATATGCCGAGGTCGGAGCTGAAAATAATGTTGATTTCACTCTAAGCGGCGGCGAATTTACCAATATCACCGTTAACGGTCAGCATCTTATCGACAGTCTTGCGGAGGGTAAGGCTTTTGAGGATATGAATAACAGCTTTATCATCGACGGCCGTGTGGGCATCGCCGGGGATGTTAAGGTCGTAGACCACACTCATACCTGCATATGGAAAACCTCCACTCACGAAAAGCTCTGCGGCTGCGGTTATGTGGAGGCTGTCGATACCGAAGCACCGGTCATTTCCGGTATTGATCCGGAGAATAATCACTACGGCTCGCTGGAGTTCACCGTTACCGATGCCAACGACTTCACCGTGTGGATGGACGATGAGGAGATCACGCTTGTAAACGGGAAATATACCATGGAGCCGGACAACGAGACGCATTTGATCACAGCGACCGACATTGCAGGCAACACGGTCAGCTTCCGCTTCGGGATCTTTAAGACCTATCATGTCACGCTGCCCACCGGCGTAGGCTATATAATCCATTCGCGTGAGTCCACTGTCAGACACGGTGACAGCTATGACTTTATTGTGGAGTTCAACAATGGCTATTCCAGGACCGAGGATTTTAAGGTGCTCGTGAACGGTAATAAACTCGACGAACTGAGCTCTGATAGGGACAGCGCTTCCTTCGTTGTCCGCGATGTCAGCGAAGACCTCGTCATCACCGTCGAGGGCGTGGCGGATATTACCGCACCGGAGGTGGAGGTCAGTATTCGCGGCAACAGCTTCAAAGAATTTCTGAACAGGATTACCTTCGGTCTGTTCTTCAAGCAGACGCAGACGGTGGAAGTGAAGGCTCACGATTTCGGCAGCGGAATTAAAAAGGTTGAATACCTCCTGTCCGAAACCGCATTTGCCGATAAGGACGCCATTACAGGCTCTTGGACTGAGCTTGATCTCAATGATGCATTTAAGGCATATTTCAGCATTGAGCCGAGCCAAAAGACGTTCGTCTATGTCCGTGTGACGGACATGAGCGACAACATCACCGTTGTCAACACCGACGGCATGGTGGTTTACACCGATGCCGAGGCGGTCACCGGGGCACAGACCTTTACAAAGACTACCGATTCCGATGTGGTTTACAAGCTGAATCTGAACGGTAACTTCGTTGCTAAGGTTTATAACGGTACAGAGGAAATCGGTGCTGGCTCAGACTATGCCTTACTTGCCAACGGCATGCTTATGCTGAAAAACAGCTATCTTCGCACGTTGGCAGCAGGCGAATATACTATCCGCCTGACAATCAAGCCGATGGGTGAAAATTATGCGGACAACTCCGGCAATGATGCTCCTGCAGATGTTGTTATGAAGCTGACCGTCGAAAAGAAGGCTCCGACGCTCGACCATACGCCGAGCGACGGAAAGATTTATGACGGAAAGCCGATAGGCAAGCCGACCCTCAATACCGATTCCGACGGAGCTCTGACATTTGAATACAAGAGAGCGGATGAGGAAGATACGGCATATACGACCGAAGCACCGAAGAATGTCGGAAAGTATACGATCCGTATCACCACAGCCGAGACGGATACCTTCAAGTCAGCTTCCTCGACAATGGAATTTGAGATTCAGCCGAAAGAGGTTACGATCTCTGATGTCAAGGTTGCTGATAAGACCTATGACGGCAGACCCGATGCCAAGATTACGGAAAAGGGCACATTCGACGGACTGATCAACGGCGACAAGGTTGATATCGTCACCGGTAAGGCTGCCTATGACGACAAGAATGTCGGCAACGGCAAGACGGTCGCGTTCTACGATTTTGCCCTTTCCGGAGATGATGCGGCAAACTATGTGCTGGCGGCACAGCCTGCAAACACCACGGCAAGTATCTCTGCCAAGGAGCTGACGATCGCGGACCTCAAGGTCAAGGATAAGCAGTACGACGGCAAAAACACCGCCGCAATCGACGGCACGCCTGCTCTTGTGGGCGTGGTCGACGGTGATATGCTGACGCTCATAAACGGTGTTCCGACCTTTGACAGCGTCAAGATCGGCAAGGACATCGCCATCAGCTTCACCGCATTTACCCTTTCCGGCGACAGCGTGACTGTCGGCAACTACACGCTCACACAGCCGAGCGGCATTACGGCGAATATTGTAGAGTATGTGGCTACGGGCGATGAATACAGCGTAAACTCCAATGATTGGATAAATAAAGACTTTGTTATTACGGCAAAGGCGGGCTATGCGCTCAGCCTGACCGACACGGCAAACGGTGAGTGGAGCAATACGCTTTCTGCCGCGGGTGAAACCGGAAAAGGCAGGCTTACCTTCTATGTAAAGAATACGGCTACCGGCGTTATTTCGGCGGCAGTTACCGAGAACTACAAGATCGACAAGACCGCGCCGACCGGTGAGGTCAAGCTGAACGAGCGCACGGCGTTCCAGAAGTTTATCAATACGATTACCTTCGGCTTGTTCTTCAAGGATGATGTCAATGTCAAGCTGACGGCGAAGGACGAAGCCTCCGGTGTGAAGTCCGTGATGTACTTCAAATCCGACAGAATCCTCACGGATGAAGAGGTTCGCGCAATCACCGACTGGACAGATAACAGCGACTTTGACATTGAGGCAAAGGATATGGATAAGTTCGTTATCTATGTCCGCATCGAGGACAACGCCGGAAATGTCACCCTCATCGGCTCGGACGGTGCGACCTTTGATACCACTGCACCCGAGATCGTCGGTGTCGAGAATGACAAGACCTACTATGTGACCAAAAAGATCGCGATCGACGACGAAAACCTTGCATCGGTCACGCTGAACGGTGAGACCGTCGAAGATGTATTCACTCTTGTCGGCGACAAGGATGCTACCTATGTTATCCGCACAGAGGATAAGGCGGGCAATGTGACCGAATACACGGTCTACATGAAGCCGATCTCGTCCATCACCGATGCTATCTCCGCCATCACGGCAGATAATGTCAAGTCAAGCGACGCAGAGACAATATCCTCTGTCGAAAGACAAATCCTCGACATCGCCGAGGCGTTTGACGACGGCGAATCTACCGAAGACGAATGGAACAAGCTGACCGCGGCGGCTGCAAAGTGCAAGGATCTGAATAAGCGTATCGCAGAAGTTGCGGACGAGATCACCCGTCTGACCGACGCCGTGAACGGCTATGACATCGACAAGGTAACGAGCGACGACAAGGCGGATGTTGAGAAGCTGATTGCTGATATTGACACCCTGCTTGACGGTGACAACCTGACGGATACCGAAAGAGCTGCTCTTGAAGCTCTGAAGGGCACGGCACGGGCACTTCTTGACCGCATTGCGGCGGCCAAAGACGCTGCCGAGGCTGACGAAATCACGGTTATCGACGGCATCACCAAGGATAATGTGAAGCTCGGAGATAAAGAAGCCCTTGAGACAGTGGAAAAAGCTCTGGAAGGTGCTCTGCGTGACTTTGAAGGCAACTATACCGACGAAGAGCAAGAAGACCTTGAAACAAGGCTCGAAACCGTGAAGGCGGCGCTTGCGGCTATCGGCAATGCCGAAAAGGCGGCTGAGGAGATCGGCAAGCTCCCCTCGGCAGACGACGCAAAACTCAGCGACAAGAGCGATCTTGACCGCGTGAAGAAGCTCCTTGAAGGGCTTACCGAGAACGAGAAAGCTATGCTCGACAAGGACGCTTTGGGTAAGGTTGATGCTTTGGCTGAAAAGATTCAGAAGCTGGCGGAAGAGGCCAACTCTCACAAGACCGGAGACACAAGTAATCTGGCTTTGTGGATCGCATTGCTGTTTATCAGCGGCGGAGCTGTTATAGGCACTACGGTTGTCAGCAAAAAGCAAAAGCACTCTGCCAAATAACAGAGTGTAGGATAACAGAAAGCGGCAGGCTCAGACCAAATGAGCCTGCCGCTTGATTTTAATGATTTAAATTTCCGTTACGAGGGGATAAAGTTTTTCTATTGTACCTTGCAGTTTCGGATGCCCTAACGCAAGAGGAGCAGAAATACGCAAATATCTTTCTGCACGACATTGAGCGAGGCGATGTCATTGCCGAGGACGGAAAAACGCTTCGTGACTACATCACGGAATATCAGTTTAGAGCAAAAGGTGACCAAATTCACCGTTTTGCAACCATCTTCGGTCTTGATGAGGATAAACTCAGGAATATGATGGGGCTTAACCTGAATGAAGCGACTATCAATGAGTTTGGCAGGTTTGACGAGCTGAAAAAGAGCGTCGATAAGTCCAAAGAAAAAGCGTTCTTTGAAGCATATGAACAAACCAAGTTGATTCCGCCCAAGGTCAATATGAAAACGGATCAGCTTTTGCGGCAGTTCATTCTTACCGGTGGATTTGAGGTTGATATGCCGTAATGAGCGCCATCACCGCTAAAGCAAGCCGAAAAATGAAAAAATATGCGGTCTTAACAAGAGAGCCAAGGTGTTTCCTTGGCTCTTTTGATTTTTCTTGGGAACAGCGTAAGGTTCAAGATGTTGCTGACCGCTTTGATAATCTGCGTATCCCTGTTGCAGCAAATCTTCGAGTTCACGGAACAACGCCGTATTATGGAGCAAACGGAATTCAGGATTATGCAACAGCGGTTCTTTTATTCGCCAGTATATGCAATTTCTATCTCATAGCCGC
>OHEQ01000885.1_pt1 | contig 14177 bp, 9 predicted proteins | sample 1567321 | NCBI WGS metagenome assembly OHEQ01 (sample SAMEA3879598, study PRJEB24766) | human gut metagenome | biome: human-associated habitat; feature: feces | place: USA | collected 1985/1987
TTTTACCAGCAGACCAGTGGAACCTGTGATTTCATTGAGGATCTCAATAAGGTACTGAATGGGGAAACAGATGCAGAGTACCGGTTTTTGAAGAAAATCAACTGACAGGAATTCATATAAACCAGAGGAAATCATGAAAAAACGTTATATCATCTCTTTTGTTGTTGCAATTATCATATTATCGGTATTGTTTTTATGGAATGTCGGGGCGGGAAGTGTGGACATATCCACATCGGATCTGTTTGCAATCCTTGCGGGAAGTGGAAAAGATGAGACATTTTCACAGATTGTGTGGAAAATCAGACTGCCGCGCATCCTTGCTGCGATCTTGTTAGGAGGAGCACTGTCAGTGTCGGGATTTTTACTCCAGAGCTTTTTCCAGAATCCGATTGCAGGACCGTATGTGCTTGGAATTTCATCCGGCGCAAAACTGGTGGTGGCACTTACCATGATTTTCCTGCTGGAAAAAGGCATTATGATCAGTTCCTTTGGCATGGTTATGGCTGCGTTTGTGGGTTCCATGCTTGCCATGGGATTCGTGCTTTTAATTTCATTTCGCGTGTCAAAAATGTCGCTGCTGGTGGTCTGTGGGATCATGATCGGTTATATCTGTTCCGCCATCACGGACTTTGGCGTCACATTTGCCAGCGATTCGAATATCGTCAATCTTCACAACTGGTCGATGGGAAGTTTTTCCGGCATGACATGGGAAAATATAAAAATGATCGTCGTGATCGTCGGTGTAGCAGTGCTTGTGACTTTTTGTCTGGCAAAACCGATCGGGGCATATCAGATGGGGGAGGCATATGCCAGAAATATTGGTGTCAATGTAAAAGTATTGAGGGTCACGATGATCCTTTTATCAAGCCTTCTGTCTGCCTGCGTGACTGCATTTGCGGGACCGATCTCCTTTGTCGGAATTGCAGTGCCGCATCTGGTGAGGATGGCGACAAAAACAGCGCGCCCGATTATCCTGATTCCGGACACTTTTTTGTGACGGAATTGCAAGAACCGTGTTTGCGCCGACGGAAATCAGTATTAGCTCGGTTACGGCACTGTTTCTGGTGCCGGTCGTGATCGCAGCAATGTTGAGAAAACAGGAGGGGAGGTAGTCATATATGCAGGAGATCCGCACAGAGCATCTGACTGTCGGCTATGATAAAACACCTTTGATCGGGGATGTGAATCTTTCTGTCCGGCCGGGGGAGATACTGACACTGATCGGGCCGAATGGTTCCGGAAAATCCACGATCTTAAAGACGATTACAAAGCAGTTAAAGAAACTGGATGGAACCGTATTTTTGGGCGAAGCATCCATGGATGAATTAAAAGACAGCCAGATTTCCAGACGATTGTCCATGGTCATGACAGAACGCCTCCGCACGGAGCTGATGAGCGGCAGGGAAGTGGTTGCCTCCGGGCGTTATCCTTATACGGGAAGATTTGGCATCCTGTCAAAAGAGGACTGGGCAAAAGTGGATGAGGCGATCGCGCTTGTCCATGCAGGTGAAGTGCAGGATCAGGATTTCATGAAGATCAGCGACGGACAGCGCCAGCGTCTGATGCTTGCGCGGGCAATCTGTCAGGATACAAAAATCCTGATCTTAGACGAGCCAACCTCCTATCTGGATATGGGCTTTAAGATGGATATACTTACAAACATCCGCATGCTTGCAAGGGATAAAAAGATGGCGGTCATTATGTCACTGCATGAGCTTGACCTTGCGCAGAAAGTTTCCGATACGATCGCCTGTGTCAGAGGCGACCGCATCGACCGCGTCGGCACACCGGAGGAGATTTTTGCCGGAAATTATGTGCAGGAATTATACGGGGTGGCGGATCAGAGTTTTGATCCGGTGACGGGACAGATTTTTTTGTGCACGGGACATGAGAATACAAGAGATTTCAAAGATTCTGACATAGAGAATTGCAGCAGTAAAGATTTCTGCAGTGGCAGTCAAGTCCCAGATCCGGTCAGTTCACAGATTTTTGTGATCGGCGGTGCGGGCAGCGGCATCCCGGTATACAACAGGCTGTGGCGCGAAAACATTCCATTTGCAGCGGGAATCCTGCAGGAAAATGATGTAGAGTACAAGGCAGCAGTGGCACTTGCTTCAGAAGTTGTGGCAGAAAAGGCATTTTACCCGGTTGGACAGGATAAGGTGCAGGCGGCAAAGCGGCTGATTGACAGCTGTAAAAAATGTATCTGTGCGGTGGAAGAGTTTGGGCCGTTAAATGAAGCGAACCGGGAGCTGGCGGAGTATGCGAGGAGGATTGGGAAGACTGGCAAAAACATATGAACAGTATACACAGAGATATCTTCAAAGCTATCCACGAAGGAAAATGGCTGAAAATTGAATATCTGAACAAAGAGGGCAGGCACACGAACTACTGGATCGGAATCCGGGACTTAGACCCACGGAACAAGACTTTAAAAGTGGACGGACTTCATCTCAACCGGTGCTCGATTGAGGGATACGATAAGATCTATATCGATTCCATCCTCTCGACCGAGATCGTGGAAGGCTCGTACTGCCCGGAGAATGAGCGGCTGATCGAAGATATCGCGCTGCACCCGGAACGCTACCAGAACCTTTTTGCAAACACGGCAAATTTAAAAATACTGAATTATCTGGAAATGTGCAGCAAACTGGATGCCACGCCGTATACGACCGATTATGAACTGGTGCGCTATATCGACGGAGATCAGGTGCGTGACGGGGAGTATCAGTTGTCGGAGGAACAGTTTAAAGAGATCGTGACAAATTTTCAGCGGCGCATGAACCGGGGCACGCAACAGGGGAAAACGCTTCATATTCAAAAGCTGGCACTGAATATTTTAAGTATCCATACAAAAAATGGATTGTATGTGCTGGCATACCGGAATCTGAATCTGGATGTAAAAAACAAGGCATTTAAACCGGATGAAGATATCACGATCTGCACGCAGTTTACCATAGGGGGAGAGCAGGAAAATATCCGAAGGTATTTAGATGCGGATGAATATGAGCTGTTATCCGATTTTGAAAAAAATCTTGAAAAGATAAAAGATGCGATTACAGAAAAAAACGGTGCACGGGCGGTTGTGGATGACATGCCCTATGTCATCGGACTTGGCATGGACTGTGCATTAAATCTGCATGAAGAGTATAAGGCGATTCTTGACATGTACGAAAAAGAGCAGGTGACTTTTCCAATCCGGGCATTTTTCGGCGATCTTTTGGAACGTCCGCGAAGAACGAAGGCATATCCGATCGCACTGTTAAACCAGAACATCAATCTTGACCAGCTTCTTGCAATTAACAATGCCATGAAATATCCGCTTGCCTATATTCAGGGACCACCGGGAACCGGCAAGACGAATACGATCTTAAACACGATCGTGACGGCATTTTTTAACAATATGACGGTACTGTTTGCGTCTTACAACAATGTACCCATAAACAATGTATTTGAAAAATTAAGTTCCCTGACTTATAAGGGAAAACGGGTCGCATTTCCGGTACTGCGCCTTGGAAATCAGGAAAAAGTAAAAGAATGTATCTGTTACATCAACCAGCTGCGGAGAGAGGTGCATGGCATTAAAGTATTTTCTTCCACGTTAGATCGTCGAAAAGGTGATAGAATTGACCGGGCGAAACAGCTTTCCGGCAGGTTAAAGGAATATGAGGAAGTCTTAGACCTGACGGAGCGCAAAGAAACGTTAACGCAGGTCATGGAGTATCAGGAACGGATGAAAAATGTGGCGACGCTCTTTCATTTCCATACGGATCTGCAGGGGCGTCAGCTGCGGAATCTGGATGAAAAAATCCAGAAGATCGGTGAGATATCTGAGCGGGATGCAATGGCTCTATTAGACCGCAATGAGGATGAATTTTACAGTTATCTGTATTATACCTCCGCAAAATACATCAAGGAGCTGGAAAGTAACAGGTTTCAGGATTTACGGAAAATTTTAGATGATGATGAAGATGTGAATGAGCAGGCAGCAGCATTTAACAAGTATCTGCAGAAATCGGAGAATGTAAAGAAGCTGCAGAAGGTATTTCCAATCATGATAACGACCTGCATTTCTTCCCATAAACTGGGTGAACCGGAACCGCTGTTTGACATGACAATCATGGATGAGGCGAGCCAGTGCAATGTTGCGGTCTCACTTGTGCCAATCATCCGGGGTGAAAAACTGATGCTGGTGGGAGATCCGCAGCAGTTAAAGCCGGTTATTTTATTGGACGAACTCACGAACCGGAAACTGCGCAGAAAATACCATGTTGCGGATGAATATGATTACCGCGAAAATTCCATTTATAAGACATATCTTGCCTGTGATGCGGTCAGCGATGAGATACTTTTGCGAAATCATTACCGCTGTAATAAAAAAATCATAGACTTTAACAATAAAAAATATTATAACTCCAAACTTCAGGTGCAGTCTGACAGCAGGGAAAGACAGCCGCTTGTCTATGTCAATGTGGATGGCGGGCCAGGTGACATGAAGAATACCTCTCCGGCAGAGGTGGAGGAGATCATGCGCTATGCGGGGGAAAATCCTGATAAAAGTATTGCTGTCATCACACCGTTTGTGAATCAGCGGATACTGATCGAGCGAGGGATCAAAGAAAACGGATTTGAGCATGTCGTGTGCGGAACGGTACATGCATTTCAGGGAGACGAAAAGGATGTGGTGCTGTTTTCCACGGCGTTAAGCGACCGGACTGGAAAGGGAACTTATGACTGGCTCAAAAATAATAAGGAACTGATCAATGTTGCAACGTCGCGGGCGAAGGACAAGCTGATCCTTCTTGCGGACGGGAAAGAATTGGAGCGCCTTCATCAGGGAAATGAGGATGATGATCTGTACGAGCTGGTGCAGTATGTGAAAATGAACGGGGAATCCAAAATTACGGAAAAGCATATCAGTTCGAGAGCACTTGGAATCCAGCCGTTTTCCACGGAAACAGAAGCGGCATTTATGAAAAACCTGACACATGCGCTGGAAAATATCTGGCTCACCCGGAATAAATATACGATCCACAAAGAGGTTGCCATATCCCAGGTGTTCCGGGATAATGTCACTTATGATAATCTGTTTTATATGGGAAGATTCGACTTTGTTGTCTATGAAAAGAGGGGAAAAAGCGAGCTGCCCGTTTTTGCGATCGAACTCGACGGCAAGGAGCATTTTGAGGATGAAGTGGTACGGGAGCGGGACAGACAGAAAAATGAGATCTGTAAGGCGCACCATATGCAGATCATCCGTGTGGAAAACTCTTATGCAAGACGCTATCACTACATCAAGGAAATTTTGAATGACTATTTTGCGAAGGCACGTTAAAAATTTTGCGTTCAAACATCCGGCAAAAAGTGGTATGATGTCTTTATGCATCACACAGGACAAAGGAGAAAATAATACAATATGGAAAAAAAGAGCCGGGAATTATTAGCACCGCATGTGGAAGAAGAACTGATGGATTATATTTTGCATACACCGGTGAAAATAGGTGAGAAACTGCCAAATGAGTTTGAACTGGCAGAGCTGTTCGGCGTTGGGCGGAGCACAGTGCGGGAGACGGTAAAAAGCCTGGTTTCCAAAGGTGTGCTTGAGGTCCGCAGGGGTTCCGGGACTTATGTGATCGGGACGAACCGCTTAGAGGATGATCCGTTAGGGCTTTCAGGGTTTACGGACAAATATGAACTGGCGTTAGACCTCTGCAATGTGCGCCTGATGTTAGAGCCGGAGATCGCCATGCTGGCAAGTGAAAACGCGACGGACGAGGAAAAGGCGGAGTTAAAGCGGCTGTGTGATGAGGTGGAAAATCTGTATCTTGCCGGGGAGAACCATCTGCAGAAAGATGTGGAATTTCACACTTACATTGCGCGGTGCAGCAAAAATAAAGTCATTGAGAAACTGGTACCGATCATTCAGTCGGCGGTCATCACGTTCGTGAACCTGACACACCGCCAGTTAAAAGACGAAACGATTGATACCCACCGTGCGATCACGGATGCAATCTTAAATGGAGACAGTGCGGGTGCAAAATATGCGATGATCATGCACCTCAATTATAATCGTCAGATGATTTTGAAAAAACAGGCAAAGGCGCAGCAAAAAAATGAGTAAGGGACAAAAACTCCAAAAACTGGTAAGACGTCATATGACATGATGCAATATCGGAAAAATATACAAAAAACAAGGTGCTTTTTTAGGAAAACACCTTGTTTTTTTGTCTAAAAGAGAGGTTTTAACAAACTAGACATCAGATGTATTGACAAAAAATGATCAATAAAATACAATAATCGCAATGAAACATCAGACGTCATACAAATATCAATAAGGAGGTATATCATGGGTAACGTCGCAGAATTAGATACAACCCGGCTGGTTATTGCAGCAATTATCGGACTGGCATTGTTGTTAGTTTTGATCATCAAATTTAAGGTTCACGCAATGCTTTCGATCTTAATCGGTGCGATTGCAATCGGACTGATCGCAGGAATGCCGTTTGAAGAAATCGTAACGGCGGTGGACGATGGTATAGGAAACACGCTAAAGGGAATTGCCCTCCTGGTAGGACTCGGTTCCATGTTCGGTGCGATACTTGAAGCATCGGGTGGAGCACAGACTTTAGCAGTTACAATGGTAAAGAAATTTGGGGATGAGAAGGCTGCATGGGCGCTTGGAATCACCGGCCTTGTTATTTCTATCCCGGTATTCTTTGATGCAGGACTTATCATTTTAATTCCACTTGCATTTTCTCTTGCAAAAAGAACAAAGAAATCTTCCCTGTTTTATGCGATCCCGCTTTTAGCAGGACTTGCCGTAGGACACGCATTTATCCCGCCGACACCTGGCCCGGTATTAGTTGCCACAATGTTAAATGTGGAACTTGGATGGGTTATTTTAGTCGGCGTATGCTGTGGATTTTTTGCAATGATCGTTGCAGGTCCGGTCTGGGGAGCTATCTGCGGAAAGAAATTTTATGTTCCGGTTCCGGATCAGATCGCAAACCAGGAAGATATTGATGAATCCAAACTTCCGAGTTTTGCATCGGTCGTTACCATCATCATGATCCCTCTGGTACTTATCATATTGAAATCTGTTGCAGGCGTGGTTCCGGCATTGGCAGGAGTGGCACCGTTATTTAACTTTTTAGGACAGCCGTTTGCAGCACTTCTGATCGCAACATTAGCCGCAATGTTCATCCTTGGAACAAGACATGGATACACGATGCCGGAATTAGAGAAGATCCTCACAAAATCTTTAGAGCCGACAGGACTGATCCTTCTTGTGACAGCATGTGGCGGCGTGCTCCGTTATATTTTACAGTACTCCGGCTTAGGTGAGATCATTGGTAATGCTGTGGCATCCATAAATCTTCCAATCGTTGTTGTAGCATTTTTAGTTGCAGCACTGGTAAGAATCTGTGTAGGTTCTGCAACCGTAGCAATGACCATGGCAGCAGGAATTGTAGCAGCAATGCCGGAGATCGCATCCTTATCACCGATGTATCTTGCATGTGTGGTTGCAGCAGTTGCCGGTGGAGCGACAGTCTGCTCACACTTTAACGATTCCGGATTCTGGCTGGTAAGATCACTGATCGGACTTGACGAGAAGACAACATTAAAAACCTGGACGATCATGGAGACATTTGTTGGTGGAACCGGATTTATCGTTGCACTGATCATTTCTTTCTTCGTGTAGAAGAAACGGTAATGACAGAGCAGTCACAGAGCATGAAATTTAGTATATTATAGATTTTCACGGTAAAAAGCAGCGCAGGAATGGAGGCTATCATGGAATTAAGAAGTCAGAAAGTAAGAGAACTTGCACCGGAGATGGACCCGCTTCGCATGGGTATGGGATGGAAGGCGGAGGAGCTTTCCAAACCACAGATCATCATTGAGAGTACTTATGGAAACAGCCATCCGGGTTCAAGCCATTTAAATATTTTTGTGGAAGAAGCAGTAAAAGGTGTTGATGAAAACGGCGGAAAAGCAGCGCGTTATTATGCAACAGATATGTGCGATGGAATGTCCCAGGGACACGATGGAATCAATTATTCTTTAGCACACAGAGATGCGATCACAAACCTTGTGGAGGCGCAGGCAAACGCTACAACGTTTGATGGTGGTGTTTTTATCGCAAGCTGTGACAAGGCAATGCCGGCGATGCTTATGAGTATCGGCCGTTTAAAAGAGATGAGCGCGATCGTTGTGACCGGTGGTGTTATGGAAGCAACGGTTGTAAAACCGGAATATGTGGAAAATGATCCGGGCTGTAAGATCAATGAGCTTTTAACCTTAGAGCAGATCGGAAAATTCAGCGCGCAGTATGAGCGTGGTGAGATCCCGGAAGAGCAGCTCCGCTATTACAAACACAATGCATGTCCAAGCTGTGGCGCATGTTCTTTCATGGGAACCGCTTCCACAATGCAGGTTATGGCTGAAGCACTTGGACTGATGCTTCCGGGAACAGCACTGATGCCGGCAACTGCGCCGGAATTAAAAAAGGCTGCCTATGATGCCGGAAAACAGTTAATGAAATTAGTTGAGATGGGAATTGCTGCAAAAGATATCGTCACAATGGAAAGTCTTGAGAATGCGATCATGGTACATGCTGCAATCTCAGGTTCCACCAACGCGGTCATGCACATTCCGGCAATCGCACACGAATTTGGTTTTGAAATTGATGCGGATACGTTTGACAGAATGCACCGCGGTGCACATTATCTGCTAAACATCCGCCCGGCAGGAGACTGGCCGGCACAGTATTTCTACTATGCAGGCGGTGTGCCGAGAGTCATGGAAGAAATCAAGAGCATGCTCCACCTTGATGTGATGACAGTTACCGGAAAAACACTCGGTGAGAATTTAGAAGAGTTAAAAAAGAACGGTTTCTACGAGCACTGTGATGCGATCTTAAAAGAGAAATCCGCCCTGATCGGAAAAGAGATCAAACGTACCGATATCATCGCTGATTTTGACCATGCGATCGGTACAGAGGGAAGCATCGCAATCCTGCGCGGCAACCTTGCACCGGAGGGAGCAGTCATTAAACACACTGCCTGCCCGAAAGAAATGTTCCATGCAAGATTAAACGCAAAACCGTATGACAGCGAGGAAGAAGCGATCGATGCGATCCTGAAGGGAAAAGTAGTACCGGGAGATGCCGTATTTATCCGTTACGAGGGACCGAGAGGCAGCGGTATGCCGGAGATGTTCTACACCGGCGAGGCAATCTGCTCCGACCCGAAACTTGCAGCCAGCGTTGCACTGATCACAGATGGACGTTTTTCCGGCGCATCCAGAGGACCGGTCGTAGGACATGTATCTCCGGAGGCAGCAGCCGGCGGCCCGATCGCATTTGTGGAAGAGGGAGATCTCATTGAACTTGATGTTGAGAACCGCCGTCTTGCGATCGTAGGTGTCAAAGGCGAGGAAAAGACCGGGGAAGAGATTGCACAGATCTTAGAGGAACGTAAAAAGAACTGGAAAGGTTTTACCAGCAAATATAAGAGTGGTCTGTTAAAATTGTATGCACAGCATGCGACCAGTGCGATGAAGGGTGCCTATATGGACTAAGTATCCAGACCATAAAAAAATCCGGGTGTTGCTGCCCGGATTTTTTGTATTCATGTACGATGTCAGCTCTGTTTTTTTACACATCAACTGATAGTTGATGTGTAAAAAGAAATAACAACCGGCACATGCTTGAAAAATCAACCATTAGTTTTATAATGAAATTAGAAAAACGAGATGGGGGATGCGAAGTGTTTGATATCATGACAATGGCGGAAAACATCAAAACATACCGGAATAAAAGAGGACTGAATCAATACGAATTTGCGGAAAAATTAGGAATCAGCCCACAGGCGGTATCCAAATGGGAGTGTGGACTGTCCTGTCCGAGTGTCGAAAATCTTTGTGTGATCTCAGAGATTTTAGATGTTTCCATTGATACGCTGATCGGTGAAAACAGTGACAGTGAAAAGATGATGATCGGAATCGATGGCGGGGGAACGAAAACAGAGTTTGTTTTATTTTCGGAAAGCGGAAGAATTTTAAACAGGATCGTCCTTGACGGCTGCAATCCGAATACGGTAGGAATGGAGGAGGCAATGAACATCCTGCAGCTTGGCATTGATACGCTCATGAAGATCAAAGGGAAGATCAGCGGAATCTTTGTGGGTGCTGCAGGATTAGATTCCGGAAACAATACATCAAAGATCAAAAAGATGTTAAAAGAAAAATATCCGAAAGTAAAAATCCAGTGCGAAAATGACATCTATAACGTCATTGCCTGTGGAAAAAATCTTGACCGGTGTGTGGCTGCAATCAGCGGAACCGGAATGATCATTTACGCAAACCAGAATGGAAATTTAAAGCATTTTGGCGGGCGCGGCTATCTGCTTGATAAAGGTGGCAGCGGCTACCACATCGGACGGGATGCGATCTGTGCAGCGCAGGATGCAAGGGACGGGATCGGAGAACATACGATACTGACGGATCTTGTTGAGGAAAAGTTAGGGAATACGGTATGGGAGAGCATCCAGGACATCTACAGTAAAAACCAGTCCTATATTGCTTCGTTTACGCCGTGCGTATTTCTGGCATATGAAAATGGGGATAAAATCGCCGAGCAGATTTTAAAGAACAATGCAGCATGTTTAGCGGAACTTATCAATTTTGCCGTGGATCATTATGATATCGGAAAATATGTGGTTGCATCCGGCGGAATTTTAAAACAGAAACCGGCATTCCGGGAAATGCTAAAAGAGATGCTGCATCCGGATATTGAATTAGACGTTCCGGACTATCCGCCGGTATATGGCGCATGTATCATGTGCTGCCTGTTATGTGGGGTTGATACAAAGCCGGTAAAAGAACGTTTTATGATGTCATATGATTCATACCAGTAGGGAGAGGGAGGAAAATAACATGAGAATTATTAAAGTAAAAAACTATGATGAGGTTTCTGTAAAGACGGCAAATATGATTTTAGGACAGGTAAATTTAAAACCGGATGCGGTTTTAGGACTTGCTACCGGTGGTTCACCTGTGGGGGCATATAAAAAGATCGTGGAAGCATATAACAACGGTGAGGTTGATTTTTCCGGAGTTACAACGATCAATCTGGATGAATACAGAGGAATCAAAAGAAACCACGAACAGAGCTACTGGAGTTTTATGCAGGAAAATCTGTTTAAACATGTAAATGTAAGGGAAGACCACATTTTCATTCCAAACGGAGAAAATCTTAACAGTGAGGAAGTCTGCAGGGAATATGACAAGATCATCGAAAATGCCGGTGGTATTGATATGCAGCTTCTTGGAATTGGCCTGGACGGACACATCGGTTTTAACGAACCGGCGGATCATTTTGAAAAAAATACACACTGTGTGGAACTGACGGAGAGCACGATCGAGGCAAACAAGAGATTTTTTGAGAGTAAGGATGAAGTTCCGCGTCAGGCATATACCATGGGTATCCTGCCAATCGTACAGGCAAAGAAAGTCATCATGATCGCAAATGGAAAAAACAAGGCGGATATCATCAAAAAAGCATTTACCGGACCGGTCACACCGGAAGTCCCGGCATCCATTCTGCAGATGCATCCGGATTTCACACTGATCGCAGATGAGGATGCACTTTCGGAGATTTAAAAGGGGGAAAATCCAAAATGATCATAAAAAATGCATTGGTTTATACAGAAGATCATAAGTTTGAAAAGAAAGATGTCAGGATCGAAGATGAACGGATCGCAGAGATCGCAGAGAACGGTCAGATCACTGCCACAGATGAGGATGTGATCGACGGGGAAGGCATGTATGCGATACCGGGACTTGTGGATATTCATTTTCATGGGGCGGTAGGCTATGATTTCTGTCAGGCATCGAAAGAAGAACTGTTAAAAATAGCAGAGTATGAGGCAAAAAACGGTATTCTTGCCATCTGCCCGGCAACAATGTCCTATAATGAAGAAATCTTAGGACATGTCATGGACAAGGCGGCAGATTACAAAGAAGATACCGGAGCAGATTTGGTCGGCATCAATATGGAAGGCCCGTTTATCAATCTAAAAAAAGCCGGGGCACAGAATCCGGAATATATTATGCCGGCAGATAAAGAAATGTTTCTGCGTCTGCAGGAGAGAAGCGGCGGGCTGATCAAACTGGTAGATATCGCACCGGAAGAAAAAGGTGCGATGGAATTTATCGAACAGTGCCATGACAAGGTAAAAATCTCTATCGCGCATACCTGCAGTGATTACGATACGGCGCGCGAGGCATTGGAAAAAGGCGTGGGCCATATGACACACCTCTATAATGCCATGCCGGGGATCAATCACAGGGAGCCGGGACCGATCATAGCGGCACTTGAGGCAGGAGCCGAGGTGGAACTGATCGCAGACGGTATTCATATTCATCCGGCGATGGTGAGAACGACATTCCGCATTTTCGGGGCAGATAAAGTCATTCTGATCTCAGACAGTATGGAAGCTACGGGACTTTTGGACGGGGACTACCAGCTTGGCGGGCAGGGCGTGACCGTAAAAGGCAGAAAAGCCGTCCTGACAAAAGATCCGGGTGTTATCGCAGGCAGTGTCACAAACCTGTTTGACTGCATGAAAAACTGTGTACAGAATATGGGAATCCCGCTCGAGGATGCAGTCCTGGCAGCAACTGAAAATCCTGCGGAATCGATCGGTGTGGAGAAAGATTACGGCAGGATTGCAGTTGGAAATTATGGAAACCTGCTATTGCTGGATAAAGATCTGCAGATAAAAAACATCGTTCAAAAAGGGAAAATAATGTCCATCTGAAAATTACAGACATGGTCGTAAGTGCACAATTTTTTAATTTTTTTAGTGATTTTTCGTGATCTTAAGGCAGAGGCTTGAACTTGCAGATATTTAATAGTATAATCACTTAAGCTAAAAAATTTTAAGTACCTAAAAATATATTTATGGAGGAAAATGCGCGATTCTTATGGAGCGGGTATTTCTCTCTGAAAAACAAGGAGGACATTATGATTACCTGGAACAACTTAGACACCCTTGATTCCTATAAGGAACTTTCAAAGGCTTCCCGCGTAAACCTTGCAGAAGTAATGTCAGGCGAGAACGGTGCAGAGCGTGTAAAAAATTACAGCATTCCTATGGCTGAGGGATTTTCTTACAATTATGCAGCAAAAGCTGTTGATGATGATGTGCTTGATGCACTCGTAAAACTTGCAAAAGAGGCACAGCTTGCAGAAAAATTTAAAGCTCTCTACAATGGTGAAGTTGTAAATACCGGTGAAAAACGTCTGGTACTTCATCATATGACACGTGGACAGCTTGGTGATGCAGTAAACGCTGACGGCGTGGACAAACGTGCTTTTTATGTAGAGCAGCAGAACCGCATCGCTGATTTTGCAAACAAAGTACATGCAGGCGAAATCACAAACGCAGCAGGTGAGAAGTTTACAACAGTTGTACAGATCGGTATCGGCGGCAGTGATCTTGGTCCTCGTGCTATGTATCTTGCATTAGAAAACTGGGCAAAGAAAAACAACACATTCAAGATGGAAGCAAAATTCATCAGCAACGTTGACCCGGATGATGCAGCAGCAGTTTTAAATTCCATTGATGTGGCACACTCTATTTTCGTACTGGTTTCCAAATCAGGTACCACACTTGAGACATTAACAAATGAATCTTTCGTAAAAGACGCATTAAAGAAAGCAGGATTAGATGCTTCGAAACATATGATCGCAGTTACCAGTGAGACTTCTCCGCTGGCAAAGAGCGACGACTATCTGGCAGCATTCTTCATGGATGACTATATCGGAGGACGTTATTCTTCCACATCTGCTGTAGGCGGTGCTGTATTATCTCTGGCATTCGGACCGGAAGTATTCGCACAGTTCCTGGATGGAGCAGCAGCAGAGGACAAGCTTGCAACAAACAAAGATGTAATGCAGAACCCGGCTATGCTGGATGCACTGATCGGTGTTTATGAGCGTAACGTACTTGGATATCCAAGCACAGCAGTTCTTCCATATTCTCAGGCACTGAGCCGTTTCCCGGCACACCTTCAGCAGCTTGATATGGAATCCAACGGTAAATCCGTAAACCGTTTCGGTGAGCCTGTAGATTATGTGACAGGACCGGTTATCTTCCGTGAGCCAGGAA
>OHEQ01000901.1_pt1 | contig 13841 bp, 10 predicted proteins | sample 1567321 | NCBI WGS metagenome assembly OHEQ01 (sample SAMEA3879598, study PRJEB24766) | human gut metagenome | biome: human-associated habitat; feature: feces | place: USA | collected 1985/1987
TAATTCATTAAAAATTATAATAAGTAATTTTGAAATTTTAATGAAAACAAAATGCATTTCAAATAAAATTGTGCTATAATTCTGAAAAACACTAAGAAAGGGAAACCGTGTTCAAATTTGATACGGAAGAAAGGTACGATGAAACAGGAAAAAGTAACATTCATTCATTCAATTTCAGCGAAAATTACTTTGCTGGCGGTTTTTATTGTTGTTGTGTCCCTTGTAGGGAGTGTGATCAATGCCAGTTCAAAATCGAGGAAAGTTGTTGAAAACGTAAATTCAAATTATATTCTGAGTCTTGCAGAGATGGGAGCACAGACGATCGGGAATATTCCGGCAGATATTGCAACAGATGAAGAATATTCGAAAATCATAAGTGAGATCAACATGACAGGAGTAGAGAGTGCATATGCATATCTGGTATCAGAAGATGGTACGATGATCTATCATCCGACCGCAGATAAGATTGGGCAGCCAGTTGAAAACACTGTGGTTAAAGAGGTGGTATCACAGCTTGCGTCCGGAACTGTTCCGGAGGATGCTGTTGTTGAATATGAATTTAATGGCGAAATCAAGTATGCCGGATATGCGCTGACACCAGACCATATGATCGTGGTTGTAACTGCTGACAAGGATGAGATTGTAAAACCGGTTAATCAGATGATCTGGTTTATGAGTATAACAGCAGGAATTACACTTGTTGTCTGTGTGATTATTGGATATCTGTTAAGCCGCTTCATCTGTACACCACTGGAACATCTGACAGAGATTATCAAAAATACTGCAGATCTGAATTTCAGTCATAATGCAAAGAGTGACGGTTTATGTAAAAGAACAGACGAAACCGGTTTTATGGCGCGGGAACTCCGTGCTATGAGAAGAAATCTGCGTGAGATGGTTGCAAATATTGACACAGCAAGCCAGCAGATTACCGGAAATGTAGATGGATTAAAACAGGTAACTGAGACGGTGGATCACATGTGCTCAGATAACTCCGCAACCAGCCAGCAGCTTGCAGCGGGTATGCAGGAGACTGCAGCAACGACTGTAAATATCAATGAAAATGTCGGCACCATGAAAGAGGAAGCTGACAGACTTACAGAAATGGCTGAAAAAGGTGCAGATGTTTCCAATGAGGTTATGGACAGAGCAAAGAATCTGTGTAATAAGACAGTAACTGCAAGTAACCGTACCATGGAAATGTATACGAATGTGAAAGAAAAATCCGAAAAGGCGATCGAGGGATCAAAGGCAGTTGAAAAGATCAATGAGCTGACTAACACCATTATGGAAATTTCTTCCCAGACCGGACTTTTAGCATTGAATGCAAGTATTGAGGCTGCGAGAGCCGGAGAAGCAGGACGTGGATTTGCAGTTGTTGCAACAGAGATCGGAAGTCTTGCAGACCAGACCTCAAAAGCAATCGCAGATATCGGTAATATTGTAAAGGCTGTCAATGAAGCAGTTGGTAATATGACAGAGTGCTTAAGTGAGACAACCGGATTTTTGGAGACGACCGTACTTGAAGATTATAAAGAATTTGAACAGGTAGGTGCCCAGTATCAGGATGATGCAGATGTATTCAAGTCCAACATGAATCAGGTAAAAGATTCTATGCTGCAGCTCTCGGATTTGATCGAGTCGATCGCACAGGCATTAAGCGGTATCAACGATACTGTGGGAGAAGCAGCAGTCGGTGTATCCGATATTGCGTCAAAGACAAGCGGTATGGTGGAGAAAACAGGTGCTACACATGATATGGTATCCGAGTGTTACTCCTGTGCAGACGAGCTCCGTGAGATCGTTGGCAAATTTGTTTTAAGATAGGCGAATCCGTTGTCATGAATTATGGCCTGTCCTCATAAGATGTGGTAATCACAGATTATGAGGGCAGGCTTTTTTGAATTCATAGGAAATTATGTCCTATGAATTCAAAAGCCCTCCGCCGGGATATCTGTGTGAAAGTATGCGGTAGGGAGGCTATGATGCAGGAGAAGTCAAAGGAACAGGGAAATGGGCAGAAGCGGGGATACAACCTGTTGGATAAGGAAGAACAGAAATCGATGCTGTCGTGTTTTGTGGAACAGCTTTGCGATCCGCTTATTTTTATTTTGTTTGCGGCTGCGGCAATATCCCTGCTGCTGAGGGAATATGGAGATATGTGCATTATACTTGCAGTAGTACTGTTAAATGCCGTGGTCGGAGTGATCCAGGAGGGAAAGGCGAAACGGGCGTTAGAGGCGTTGGAAAAAATGACAAGCCCGCATGCCCTGATCCATGATGAGGATGGAATCCGGGAGATTCCTGCTGCTGATCTGATTCCCGGGGATATTGTCTGTCTTGAGGCAGGGCGGCAGGTGCCGGCAGATATCCGGATCATATCAGCGGTTAATTTAAAAATCGAGGAGTCGGCGCTGACGGGAGAATCTGTCCCGGTCTCAAAAAATACGACCGATCAGAACGAGGCATATATGACCACAAATGTCACATACGGCCGTGGGGAGGGGATCGTCACTGCAATAGGGATGGATACGAAAATAGGCGGTATCGCAAAATTGCTTTCCGGGACAAAAACGGAACTGACACCGCTGCAGAAAAGACTTGCGGATCTTGGGAAAATTCTTGGTACAGTTTCCGTTTTTTTGTGTATCCTGCTGTTTGTGATGGCGGTTTTGCAGAGACGCAATGTCGCAGAAATGCTGATCACCGCGATATCACTGGCGGTCGCAGCAGTCCCGGAAGGACTGCCGGCGATCGTTACGATGGTACTGGCACTTTCGGTATCACGCATGGTAAAGGTCAATACGATTGTGAAAAGACTGCCGAGTGTGGAAACCTTAGGCTGTGTGAGTGTGGTATGTTCGGATAAGACGGGAACGCTGACGCAGAACCGTATGACGGTGACGAAATGTTATACGGATGGGAAAATCTGTGAGCCAAAGCGGTTAAACCGCAGAAAAGACCGGTATTTTCTGGAGGGATATGCACTTTGTAACGATGCGTCCATCCGTGGAGAGCGGATCGGCGATCCGACAGAACTTGCGCTGCTCGATATGGCGGCAGGGTTTGAGATACAAAGAGAGCGTTTAGAAGAAAGTTTTCCGAGAACGCAGGAGATCGCATTTGACTCTGAACGGAAAATGATGACAACTCTGCATCGTGGGGAAAAAGAAAATGTTTCTTATACCAAAGGCTCACCGGATGAAATTTTAGAGCGCTCTGCATTTCTGCTGGAAGGTGGCGGGCGGATTCCAATGACGCCGGAGAAACGCAGAGAGATCGATCAGGTGATCCATGCGTTTACCGGGGAGGCACTCCGGGTACTGGCACTTGGAATGAGAAATCCGGCCTCCGGTTTAAAGGAAAACGGGTTAACGTTTATCGGGTTTGTCGGAATGGCAGATCCCATACGCCCGGAGGCAGAGGATGCTGTGCAGGAATTTTACCGTGCGGGTGTAAAGACGGTCATGATCACGGGGGACCGGATCGACACGGCGTTTGCGATTGCGAAAGAACTGCACATTGCGTCGGAAGAAAACGAATGCATTTCCGGGGAGGAATTAATGGAAATGACGGATGAAATGCTCGCGGAGAAGATAAAAAAGGTGCGTGTATTTGCACATGTCTCACCGGAGCACAAAGTGCGTATCGTGGCGGCATGCAAGAAAAACGGAGAGATTACTGCGATGACGGGAGATGGCGTCAATGATGCGCCGTCCTTAAAAGCAGCGGATGTCGGGATCGCCATGGGAAAGGCGGGAACGGATGTGGCAAAAAATGCGGCGGATATCGTGCTGACGGATGATAATTTTGCAACGATCGCAAAGGCCATCGCGCAGGGAAGATGCATTTATGAAAATATCCGTAAATCCGTGATATTTCTGCTCTCCTCTAATTTTGGGGAGATCATAACAATGCTTGTGTCTGTGGCGTGCGGTTTTGCGGCACCGTTAAAATCAAGCCACATTCTCTGGATCAACCTGATCACAGATTCCCTTCCGGCGCTTGCACTTGGTGTGGATGAGGAAGAAAATAAAAGCTATATGGACAGACCACCGCGTGGAAAAGATGAGAGCCTGTTTGCGGGCGGTGGATTAAACTGTACCTGCTTTTATGGAGCGCTGATCGCATTGATCAGTATGGTGGCATTTTTGCAGCTCCCGGTGGGGATTCTGCTCCGGGCGGGAAATCAGATCACACCGGCTGCGATAAGGACACTGCTTGTGGACACGGAGCTTTTAAACCGCTGTCAGACCTATGCATTTACAGTGCTTGGAATGTCACAGCTGTTTCATGCGATCGGCATGCGTGATGTTGAAACGTCATTGTTCCGGATGAATCACCTGGAAAACCGGTTGATGATCGCTGCGTTTGTGATCGGGATGGGACTGCAGCTGCTTGTGACGGAGGTACCTTATTTTGTCGTTCTGTTTGGAACCTGCAGACTGACACTGCTTGAATGGGTAAAACTGTTAGTGCTTGCATCCATGCCTTTGTTTGCACATGAACTGTTAGTATTCGGAAGCTGTCTGGGTGAAAAGGAAAATAGGGAAAATAGAAAAGAAGCAACAGGGCAGGCTGTATCATCCGGCGGGCGCTGGAGCTAAAAAAAACATTCATTTTTTGCGGGGGGTGTGATATAATGAGATGTCCGTAAGTTTTGGGCAGGTTTTTGCAGGAAAGGATATTGGAAAATTATGGAAGAGAAAATGACAATGGAAATCACGAACGACAGACTTGAGGAGGCTATTAAGGAATATGCCGCAGACCGGACCAAAGAACGTCTTACCACGGTTCTTAATCTGCTCCGTCCGACAAAGCTGTTTGTACCGGCGATGTTGCAGGCACCGGATCGCCCGATTCCATGTTTTTTAAAGAATAGTAATGAAGAGCAGTTTTTGGTTGTATATACATCAAAAGAGCAGATTCCGGAGGAGCCAAAGAGCCAGGCGATGCTTAATATGCCATTCCCGGCATGTAATAATATCGTTGTAAAACCGGAGTTAAAACTTGCAGGAATGGTGATCAATCCGTTTTCTGATAACCTCGTATTAAAGACAGAGCTTGTACAGAAGTTACATGAGGCTGATGAGCAGGCAGCAAAACGTGCAGCGCAGATGAAACAGGTGAAGATGACACCGGCACAGTTCCAGGTATTTGTAAAACGCCAGGTTGAGTTTGGCGTATTACCGAAGCGTCTGTTTACCGAGAAACAGGAGTTCATGAACAAACTGTGCGATGAAAAAGAGACTTTTATCAATGAGATTTTTGCAGGCGTGTTCAAGGAGCCGAAGTTAAATCCATACACTGAGAATGATTATTCCGTTATGGCACTTGACATTGCAGAGGATCTGACATTAGTCCGTGTGGATCTCCCGGAAAAAGGGTTAGTTCCGCCACTCTGCTACCGTATTTATCTGACGATCAATCCAAAAACCGGAAAAGCAGGTTACTATACGATTGAAATGTCCAAAGAAAAGGATGTCCGTATGCTGGGCGAATTTTTAGAGGATGGAAAACATATCGATCACGGTGTTGCACCGGTAGAAGGCGCTGAACTTCAGAAGATCATGGATCTTGCCAGAGGCGAAGGTGCAGAGATGACAAGTTAGGAACAAAAATAGCACAATTATAAGGATAATATCTGCGTACTGTCCGCGAGTCACTTTTAAGAGTGCATCCGGGTTGACCGTAATGGAAGTGCCGACACGTCCGCCGCTGATATAAATCTTATCAAAGGATGCAGCACTTTCATGTACTACCGTCGGGAACTGCTTTTTCATGCCAAGCGGAGAGCAGCCGCCGCGCACATATCCGGTAAGTGGTGTCAGATCTTTTACATGAAGCATTTCGAGTGATTTCTCACCGACACATTTTGCTGCTGCTTTCAGATCAACTTCTTCCGCAATCGGTACGACAAAAACATAATACTGTCTGTTCCCGCCGGCGGCAGCCTTGCCGGACATAACGAGCGTTTTAAACGACTGTTCTACTGGAGCACCGGTCTTTTCTGCGGTATGTAGACCGTCTATAAATTCATCACACTCATAATTGATAATTTCATAAGGTATTTTATTGCGGTCTAAAATGCGCATGGCATTTGTTTTTACTTCTTTTCCCATAGAGAAAACTCCTTTCATGAATGAACTGCGCTCATTGTAACACCACAGCAAAAAATAGACAACTGAAACAGAATGTATGTTTACGAAAAAATAAAAAAATGTTATTCTAATAGGGGAAATTAAGGCAATATATGAGGTGAATTAAAATGCGCCACATATAAGAACATGTGTGGCGGGAAATGAGGCAGAGTATGAAAGATTTTTTTAAGAGAGTAAAGGCGGATGCAATAATGTCAGCAGTTTTATGCATCGCATTGGGCGTGGTTCTGATCGTATGGCCGGGAGAGACGATCAATATCGTATGTAAAGTGCTTGCCGCAGGACTTATCATTCTTGGAGGGGTAGAACTGTTTTCCTATATTACCAATAGAAACGGTTATATGTTCACCGGAATCCTTGGGCTGATCGTGCTGATCGTCGGTGTATGGATCTTCTTAAAACCGAGCAGTATCGTGAGCCTGGTACCGATCGTGATCGGTGTGATACTTGCTGTTCACGGTGTGCAGGATGTGAAAATGGCGTTAGAATCAAAGAATGGCGGATATGACAGATGGTGGATTATGCTGATCATTGCCATTATCAGTATTGCATTTGGCGTGCTCTGCATTGTCAATGCGTTTGGCATGGTCAAACTTGCCATGCAGTTTGTAGGAGCAGCCCTGATCTATGATGGAATCAGTGATCTGTGGGTTGTGACAAAGACGGTGCGGACGGTGAAAGATATGGAGCAGGAAGCGAAAGCAGTCGACGTAGATTATAAAGAAATCGATTAAGTGATTAAGCGGAAAGAAAGAGAAACAGATATAAAAAGTGTCCCTGAAAATCTGGATAAAAGATTTTCAGGGACACTTTTTTGGTTCGTGATAATAGAATATTTGAGCAAGCTGCATCTGATTGCCCAGACTGCGCTATACTGTAATTTTACCTTCATTGATAAGCCGGATAAATACGTTGACTAATTCCGGATCAAACTGTGTTCCACTGTTTTTTTTCAGTTCACTGACAGCATAGGAGACAGAGAGCGGCTTTTTGTATGGACGTCTGGCAGTCATGGCATCAAAACAATCGGCGATGGTAAGTATTCTTGCCATATAAGGAATATCCTCACCGGCAAGACCACGCGGATATCCCGTGCCATCATACCGTTCGTGATGACCAAGTACTGCAGGAATTACATAATCCATATGCGGCAGATAACGGATCATTTTTGTGGAGTTTTCAACATGTGTCTTCATGATCTCATATTCTTCCGGTGTCAGCTGCGAGGTTTTCTGTAAAATGCGTTCCGGAATACTGATTTTTCCGATGTCATGCAGCATACCGGCATCACGCACAAGTTCGATGTCATTTTCACTCATGCCAAGATCTCTGGCTAAGATCACAGCATATTTCGACACATTCATGGAATGGATAAATGTGTAGCTGTCCTTGGCATCGATCGCAGCGGTCAGTGCATAGATGGTAGGCGCAACACGTTCGTATGCAGTTCTTAAGTTCGAATCGGTGGAACGTGTCTCAAGACCGGTCCGGTAAACGGTAAGGTGACCTTTGCCCCCTAGTTTACCATAATAGATCGCCTGTTCTGCATTATGGAGCAGTGTTTTCGCATCTGGAGAAATAGATGGAAAAGTGGATATACCACAGGTAATGCTTGTGTCCCACACGGTATCGTTTTTGCTCCGCAGACTGATGATATTATGGATGATCTCATTAGCAAGTGCACCTGCACTGGTGGGATCATCCCCTTGTGTCAGTATCATAAAAACATCTGTACCATAACGGAATGCGAGGTCAGACGGGCTGATCTTTGAAAGGATTGCCTGTGCACAGAGCGTGATCAGATTATCTCCTTCCGTGGCACCGTAAAGCTCATTGTAGAGCTTGAAATCATCAATGTCGAGCAGGATCAGACTGATCGGGGTATCCGTCGAACAGGCATCTTTGATACATTCAAAGGCATGTTTTCTGTTATATAAGGAAGTAAGACTGTCTGTGATCGAAGCATGGTAAGCATTATAATACAGGTTGGCGTTGCGCAGAAGATACGCAGCATAGTAACAGATACGGTCGAGACAGACAAGTTCCTCTTCGGTGTAGATGCGGTCCGCATCGTCAGCAATATACAAAAGACCAATGACAGCCTGCTGATAACGGATCGCCTTAATTGCGTGAATATTTTGCTGTGCGAGCCAGCGGCTCTGCCGGGGAGTTAACAGAGGATTGTCCGTAAGAAAATCTGATCCTGTTACAAGAAAACCTTTTTGGTGCAGTATCTCTTCGAGAAATGCGTCAGAAGGAACGGAGTAATCTTTTTCAAAGAAAATATCTCCCCATCTGCGTACAGTGTAAAAGGAACGTCTGGTGTTTAAATTCTGTGTTAGTAAAAGTCCCTGGGGATTCAGCATCAAAATGAGAGAATCTATCAGGATATTGTAAATTTCATCAGTATTTAAAGTGCGGATCGCAGACGACAGGAAATTTTCCAGAATCGTATCTTTGTGTTCTGACAACATATGGTAAGGAGCCTCCGGAAGTGATTTTTCTTGAGAATGTAGCAATATTATACTATAATGCTTTTGATGTGACAATGGTGCTTTTGATATATTCATTGCAGAAGAAAGACGAGGAAAGAAAATGAGACGCGAAGAGTTTAAAATGGAGCGTACGGGATTACTTGAAGTTGGAGATGTTTTGCCGATCACAGAGGGAAAACTTCCGGGTTCCTATTATTATACACTTGGGAAAGCATATGCAATGTCTGCTAACTATGCGGTAAGTGAACGGATCAAATCAGGGGAAGGAAAGGTTGTGGATGTCAAAGAAACTCCAAAAGGGTACTTTGTGACAGTTGAATTTGACGAATAAATGTTATAAAATAAAGGTACTGTAATTTGAAAGGAAACGTACATGCGCTATATACCGACAAGCAGGTTAAAGCCGGGAATGGCTCTTGGACAGGATATTTATGATGGAGCGGGAAGACTGCTTCTTGCAAAGCATCTGCTTCTGACGTCAGAATATATATCCAACCTGGAGTTTCTCGGATATCCTGGAATATACATAGATGATGAATTTACATGCGGGATTGAGATACAGCAGGTGCTCACGCCGCAGGTGCGCTGTCATGCATTGAAGCTGATACATGATCTGTTTGATTTTGATACGGATGAAAGTGAATTGCCGGTAGATGAAGTAAAATTGCGTATGACTGTGAAAAATGTTGTGGAAGACATCTTGAAAAATGGCGATGTAATGTTTAATATGATGGACATCCGCAACTATGACGAATATATTTATTACCATTCCGTAAATGTCGGTGTGCTTTCGATCATGGTGGGTGCAAGATACGGATTGGAGCGAAGCAAATTATACGATCTTGGAGTTGCAGCAATGCTGCATGATATAGGAAAGAAGTTTTTACCGGAAGAAATTGCCAACGGAAAATGGCCGCTTGAAGGGGCTGAACGGGAAGCGTGGAAGAGTCATCCGAAACTTGGTGCTGAATATTTAAGGACATCCTACCATTTTCCGGCCGTTGTTTCTGCCGGAGTCATGATGCATCATGAATGGTATAACGGTGAGGGTTATCCGATCGGAAAATCCGGAGATGATATCCCGTTATATGCGAGGATCATTAAAGTCACGGACAGTTATGATGCGATGATCTCGAAACGTCCCGGCAGAGAACAGCTCTCGCCGGCGGATGCAATCGAATATATGATGGCGATGGCGGGAGCAGAATTTGCCCCGAAGTTAGTCAATATATTTTTACGCAGAATGGCGGTATATCCGATTGGATGTGAAGTATTGCTGTCGAACGGGCAGCATGGTATTGTGGCGAAGAATTTCAGGGACTTTTCGTTAAGACCGCTGGTACGGATCGTGGAGACGGGCGGGATGCTCAATCTGCGGGATGATCCGGAAGGACTTAGCATTACCATTGGAAGAATGATTATGTAAGAAAACTTTGAGGGAGATATGACTGGACAGGGAAAGAGCGCGATAGATACGCTTTTGGCAGAAAGTTTTAAAGAGCTTGCATTAAAACATCCGATCGAGAAGATTACGATCAAAGAGATTACAGATAAGGCAGGCGTGATACGGCCGACATTTTATAACCATTTTCAGGACAAATACGAACTTTTGGAGTGGATCATAGATACACAGCTGATCGCTCCGGCAGAGCCGCTGATACAAAACGGAATGGAAAATGAGGCACTGGTACTTTTGTTTTCCAACATTGAAAAAGAAAAGGAGTTTTATCAGAAGGCGAGCCGTCTGGAGGGACAAAATTCGTTTGAGAGCATTGCACAATCCTGTATTATGAAAGTGTTCCTGCGGGTGTTTGAACGTTCGGCAGCCACGAAGAAACCAAAGTATGTCTGGCTGACACCGGAACGTATTGCTGCGTATTATGCACAGTCCATGTGCTATATTGTCATGAACTGGATTCAGTCCGGGATGACGATCTCAGCGAGGGAGTTAGCAGAGATCTATGATTACATCATAAAGAGATCCATGGAAGATATTTTAGCGGAACTTTAACCTTTGTTCCATATATACAATCAGAATCAAATGTTAACTTTAATATACATTTTGGGCAATTTGTATAATAAGATACTACAGAGAAATTAGATTGAATCTTTTCAGATTCAGTCTTTTTTTTTACACTAAAAGAAATTGTGGCAGGGAGAAATGTATGCCACAGGAAAATAAAAAGAAAGAAAGAGTGAAAAAGATGATTAAGTTTGGAAAATGGGTAGTGAAATTCCGTATTCCGATTCTGATCCTGAGTTTTCTGTTATTGATACCTACCGGGATCATCTACATGAATACGCGAATCAATTACGATATCCTCTCATATCTCCCGGGAGATATTGAGACGATGAAAGGACAGGATATCCTGTTAGATGAGTTTGGAACAGGTGCTTTTTCCGTGGCGGTCATAGACGGCATGCAGGAAAAAGAGATTTCACAGTTAGAAGATAAGCTAAAAGAGATCGATCATGTGAAAGATGTTTTATGGTATGGCGCACTCGCTGATATCTCAATCCCGATGGATATGCTGCCGGATGATTTAAAAGATTCCCTGCAGAATGCAGACACAGGCAGCCAGCTTATGATCATTACATTTGACACGTCCATGTCAGCAGATGAAACACTTGATGCCATCGAGGAGATACGGGGACTGACCAATGAACAGTGTCTTTTGAGCGGTATGTCCGCAGTCGTTACCGATATCAAAAAGATCTGTAACAGTGAGGTCATCATGTATGTTGTGATCGCAGCAGGATTATCCGCACTGGTGCTTGCACTTACGATGGACTCATTCCTTTTACCGTTTATCTTCCTTCTGAGTATCGGTATGGCAATCGTATACAACCTTGGAACAAACTTTATTGCCGGAGAGATTTCTTTTGTCACACAGGCACTTGCAGCAGTGTTACAGCTCGCAGTAACGATGGACTACTCCATTTTCCTGTGGCACAGCTACTTAGAGAATCAGGAACGCTATCCGGATGACAGGAAACGTGCGATGTCCCATGCAATCTCACAGACGTTAACTTCCGTAGTCGGAAGTTCCATCACGACGATCGCCGGATTCCTTGCAATGTGTTTCATGACATTTACACTTGGTATGGACCTTGGTGTTGTTATGGCAAAAGGTGTTGTATTTGGTGTGATCGGATGTGTAACGATCCTTCCTGCAATGATCCTTGCAATGGATAAATGGATCGAAAAGACAAGACATAAAGCCATCATACCGGATCTTGGACGTATCGGTGGATTTGTGACAAAACATTACTGGATCTTTATTATTTTATTCTTAGTGATCATTGGTCCTGCTTTCTACGGACAGAATCACAATCAGGTATATTACGATCTGGTAGGAACTCTTCCGGACAACTTAGAGAGTGTAAAAGCAGGAAATGCACTGGAAAATGATTTTGATATGGGTGCGACACATGTGATCCTTGCAAGCAGTGAGCTGAATTCCAAAGATGCAAGAAATATGGAAAATGAGATCTCTGATGTAGACGGTGTCAAACTGGCATTAGGACTTGATTCCGTTATGGGACCGACCGTACCAAAAGACATGATCCCGGATGATATCAAGGAAATGCTTGATAATGGAAAATATCAGATGATCTATGTGATGTCTGAGTACAAGACCGGATCGGATGAAGTAAATGCACAGTGTGATGCAATCCGTGATATCATTAAAAAATACGATGACACTGCAATGTTAATCGGTGAGGCTCCATGTACAGAGGATCTGATCACCATCACGAATACAGACTTTAATACCGTAAATGCGGTTTCCATTATTCTGATCTTCATTATCATCGCATTTGTACTGAAGTCAGTTTCATTACCGGTCATCCTTGTTATGGTCATTGAGTTTGCGATTTTCATCAACATGGGTATCCCGCATTATACCGGAACGGTTCTTCCGTTTATCGCTTCCATCGTAATCGGAACGATCCAGCTCGGTGCAACCGTTGACTATGCAATTCTTATGACAAACAAATATAAGAGAGCAAGGAACCACGGAGCAGAGAAACGTGATGCAGTAAGAACAGCATTAGACAGTTCCTTACAGTCTGTCATCGTCAGTGCATTAAGTTTCTTCGCAGCAACATTTGGTGTAGGAATGTATTCCAGTATCGATATGATCAGTTCCTTATGTATGCTTCTTGCAAGAGGTGCATTGATCAGTTTGGTTGTCGTAGCATTTATCCTGCCGGCAATGTTTATGGTATTTGATAAATTAATCTGTGCAACAAGTGCAGGTTTCCGTTATAAAAAAGATTCGTCAGTTCAGTAAAATAGAGGAGGAAAAAAAGATGAAATTACCAGAATTAAAGAAAAGATTTACAAGAAAATATGTGATCCGTATTATTGCAGGTGTGTTAGTCGTTGGAATGGTCGGAACAGGAGTTTCCACGGCAAATGTATTTGCAGCAAAGACAGCACAGGAGAGTACTGAAAGTACAGAGAGCACCGAAAAAGACAGCGAAAAAGATGATTCTGATGCTGAGAGCAAATTAAAAGATGCATTAGATGACAGTATCAAATTCAGCGAGAAAGAGATTGGCAAAGAAGAAACGGTATATGTTCTTGCAGACAGCACCGGAAAAGAGCGCAAAGTGATCGTTTCCGATCATCTGATCAATGATGAAAATAAGGATACGATCGAGGATGCTTCTACCTTAAAAGATATCGAAAATGTAAAAGGTGATGAGACATTCAAACAGGATGGCAGCAAACTGACCTGGCAGGCAGACGGCAACGATATTTATTATCAGGGAACCTCCACAAAAGAGACACCGGTATCCCAGACAATTACCTATTCTTTGGATGGTAAGGAAGTAAAGCCGGAAGAACTTGCAGGAAAATCAGGAAAAGTAACGATCCGTTTTGATTACACCAACAATGAGACGGTAAAAACAAAGATCGACGGAAAAGAGGAAGAAATCTATGTCCCATTTGCTGCGATCAGCGGAATGGTATTAGATGACAGCTTTTCTAATGTAAAAGTTACCAATGGTAAAGTAATCTCCGATGGCAAAAATAATATTGTAGTCGGATATGCACTTCCGGGATTAAAAGAGAGCTTAGATGTGGATGATTCTGATTTTGACGGAGATGTATCGATCCCGGATTACGTGGAAGTAACTGCAGATGTGGAGAATTTCTCATTAAGCACCACAATGA
>OHEQ01000916.1_pt1 | contig 13601 bp, 15 predicted proteins | sample 1567321 | NCBI WGS metagenome assembly OHEQ01 (sample SAMEA3879598, study PRJEB24766) | human gut metagenome | biome: human-associated habitat; feature: feces | place: USA | collected 1985/1987
TCGCCCCGTATCTTCTGACGTCAATCCCGTTTATGATCATGCTTTACCTCCTCCGTTTTATTTCATTTGTGAATTTTTCTTCCACTTTTGAATATACTTTCGTTGCCACGACTTCGCCGTCCATTGTTACATAGACATATACCGTTGTTCCTGTCATAATTGCATCCAGCTTTTTATCCAGCATGTCGCCCAGTCTGTCATAGAACTGTTTCAATGGAAGGATGGCTTCTGCTCCCGCTTCTCCTCCTGCCAGCAATGTGTCGCCTGCTGCCCCGAATGCGGTCGGTTTTGTCATAATACCGCCGTTCTTATACCAGCTAATGCTGAAATGTGGAACTGATGGCGGATTCAAACTGAATGATCCGCTGATAGACGGATGCGGCAGTTTCAAATGCGGCAGTGACCAGCTGAAGTTGAATTTTGATCGGATCGCGCTGATCGCATTTCCTACCGCAGTTTTTGCTGCATTGATCGGTGTTGTGATCGCTGTCTTGATTGCGTTCCATGTTGAAGACGTTGCTGATTTCACGCTATTCCATACAGAACTTATCGTTGACTTAATCCCGTTAATCGCAGATGTCACTGCTGACTTTGCGGCATTGATCGGTGTTGTCACCGCAGTCTTCACTGCATTCCATGCCGTCGATGTTCCTGTTTTGATCGCGTTCCAGATTGTTGTCACTGTTGTCTTTACTGCATTGAATACAGTCTGCACCGTCGTTTTGATCGCATTTACGACAGTCTGCACTGCCGTTTTGATCGCATTCCACACTGTTGTGATGACTGTTTTTATTCCATTCATTACAGGCGTGATCACGCTGTCTTTCATGAAATTCCATGCCGTCTGTACTGCGGACTTTATTGCATTTATCACTGTCGTGAATGTTGTTTTGATGGTATTCCATACCGTCGTGATCGTTGTGCTGATCGCATTCATCACTGGTGTGATCACATTATCCTTCATGAAATTCCATGCCGTCTGTACCGCAGACTTTATTGCATTTATCACCGTTGTGAATGTCGTCTGAATCGCATTCCATACCGTCGTGATCGTTGTGCTGATCGCATTCATCACTGGCGTGATGATATTATCTTTCACAAAATTGATTGCTGTCTGTACCGCACTTTTGATTGTTTCCCATACGCTTATGATCGTATCTCGACAATTTTCCCAGATAAACCGGAACGGTACGGTTATCAATTCAAATGCGGCTTTGATAACTTCCACTATGAACATGATCGCAACCTGAACCACATTCTTTATTGTTTCCCACACATTAGACACGACATCTTTTACAGCATTAAAGATTGTGCTGATTGTATCGTGTACGGTCGTGCAGAACGCCGTCACGTTTGTAACAATTCCATTCCACACCGTTGTGCAGAATGTTGAAATCCCATTCCAGATTCCTTCAAAAAACGAAGATATTCCGTTCCAGATTCCTTCAAAAAAGGTTTTCACTCCATTCCAGACAGTTTCCCAGTTAGTTCCAAACCATCCAAGAAAAACATCCGCTACGCCTTTGACTGCTCCGATTATTGTTGAAAAATATTCTTTCAGACCATCCCAGACGCTTGAAAAAATTCCTTTTACAGCTTCCCACGCACCAGACCAGTCGCCACTGAATACAGCAGAAAATACATCCCATATTCCAAGAATGACATTGAAAGCTGTTTGTAATGCGATTGCAATCGTATTGAAAGCAGCTTCCAACACTGGTGCAAGTAAATTACAGAATCCGTCCCAGATTGTTTTTATTGCTGACGTCACATCACTGAATGTAATTCCCAACGCTGACAGTCTTTCACTGATTCCTGCCGCAAATGTCGTGAAGGCATCTTTGATCTTCTGCCAGATCGCCGTGATCGTATTTCTGAAATCTTCATTCGTATTCCATAAGTGAATAATAACCGCCGTAATTGCTGCAATCGCTCCCACTACAATCGCCGCTGGTGATGTAATCAATCCCAGTGCTTTCGTGAATACCCCTGAAAATCCGCCTGCTTTTACAAGCCCGGCTGACAGCGTTCCAAGTGCGCGTGATACATTTGCGCTGAACGTGATCACTTTTCCCAATCCCATCAGCATCGGTGCAAGTGCTGCCACAAACATTCCGATGCGAAGAATTGTTTCTTTTTGTCCTTCGTCCATTGCATTCAGCTTGTCCACAAAGTTCTGAATATGTGTCACAATATCACGGATTTTTGGCATCAGAATTTCCCCGAAGCTGATAGCAAGTTCCTGAAGCTGCGACATCAGGATCGTGATCTGTCCCTGAAGATTGTCGTTCATTGTGTTTGCCATCTTTTCAGATGATCCGTCACAGTTGTCGATCGCTCCCGCCAGCTTTTCAAAATCTTTATCTGATCCGTTTATAATCGCCAGCATTCCGGACATTGCATTCTTTCCGAACAATGCCGCTGCTGCCTGTGCCTGTTCCGCTTCTGACAGTCCGCCCAGTTTCTGACGCAACTGTTCCATCAATTCACGCAACGAAAGCATCTTACCGGAACTATCTGTCAATGATATTCCATACTTATCCATCGCAGCCGCAACAGTATCTGTTGGTTTTGCAAGGTTTGTGATGGCTCCTCGCAAAGACGTTCCCGCCTGACTTGACTTGATACCTGCATTCGCCATCAAACCGATCGCAAGTGCAGCATCTTCTGCTGTGTATCCTAACGATCCAAGAACCGGGGCTGCGTATTTAAACGTTTCCCCCATCATCGACACATTGGTATTTGCATTCGATGATGCTGCCGCCAAAATATCAGAAAAATGGCTGGAATCTTTTGCCGAAAGTCCGAAGGCGGTCAGGGCATCTGTTACGATGTCAGATGTCGATGCAAGATCTTCACCTGATGCTGCCGCAAGATTCATGATGCCCTCCAAGCCGTCCATCATGTCCTGCGTCTTCCATCCAGCCATCGCCATATACTGCATACCCTGTGCAGCTTCTGATGCGCTGAACTTTGTTTTCGCGCCCATTTCACGGGCTTTTCCTCGCAGTTTATCAAGATCCGTTCCTGTTGCTCCGGAAATCGCTGATACTTTCGACATTTCACTGTCAAAATCTGCTGTCGTCTTAACAGCCGCAACTCCAAGTCCTGCGATACTGGTCGATAACGGAAGAAGTTTCTGCCCTACACTCGTTAATGTGCCGCCAACCTTTTCTGCTTTTGCTGCATATTCGTCAAACGGCGCGCGCGCAAGTTCTGCGTTCACATTTTTCAGTTCCGCTTCCATTTCAGTCAGCGCAGCTTTCGACTGATTCACTGCCGCTTCCTGCTTCGTGATCGCTGTTTCTGTTTTTGTGATCTGGCTTTCACTGGTGGACAGCTGTGAAGACAGTTTTTCATATTCCGCCTTCAGCTTCTGTGTTTCTTCGCTGTCTTCGCCTGTCGCTTTCGCACTATCTTCATATGCTTTTTTTGCTGCTTCAACCTTTGTCTTCAGCTGATCGTGCGCTGTTTTTTGCAGTTCCAACTTCTGTTTTAAGTTGTCATACTGCTGTCCATTCTGCTGCACGATCCCCTTTTGAACATCTATCTTCGATGTCAGTTCGGTCACTCTTGCACGCAGGGCGTCCTGCGCGGATCCGCTTAACTTTGCTTGTGCCGCAGCCAGCGAATGCTGTGCCGTCAGGTTTTTCATTTCTGCTGCTGCCTGACGCATCGCCTGCTGATACTGCGACGTTTCTGCCCTAATCTCAATTAAGGTCTTAGCCATGTTTCGCGTTCCTTTCTTTACTTCTCATCGACCGTCCTAATCTCGAATGCCGCATGATCCAAAAGGCTCATGATGTCCGCTTCCATGCACTGCTGATATGAGTTTTTCATAAGATTGATACAGATTTTCACTATCCGATCCACATTTTCCCTGCATATCTTCCACAGGTTTTCACCCGGATTTTCATCGTTATATCCATTTTCTTCGTCATATTCGTCGAAAGCAGATTTTTCTTTCTGTATCTTTTCAGGATGTTCTGGATTAAGATCCAGAAATTTCTTCGTGATCACATCCTGCATCATGAAATGGATTTCTTTCACAGCTGACAATACATCTTCCGGATCGGCTTCTTCCACCTCCCGCTGTCTTGCCCCGAATACTGTCATTAAGATCTTCGTATTCGCTTCAAAAGCATCCCTGATCGAATCACTGTCATTCCATTCCATGATTTCCGTATATCTGCGATACATTTCCACTGAAATTGTCGTGCAGACATATTCTTTGTGTCCACACGACAAGATCAGTTCCGGCATCACTTGCCATTTGTAAAATTTTTCGCGAAGTCTTCCGTTCTTTTATCAACCTTTTCACCCACTGACACATCCATCAATGCAAATTCCATCACGATCGAATCCGGTGTCATTCCGGTTTCAGTATCCAGCATGTCATCTGTTGTGAACTGGTTTCCGTACATTTCAACAATAACGTCCATCATATCCATGAACTGCTGTCTTGTGTACAACGCCTGTTTCGCTTCTGTGTCCATAATGCTGTCGCGCACTTCCAGATAGCGCAAATATGCCATCGTGGACATCTTCTGTGGCATCGTATATTCTTTGTTGCCGATGATAATTGATCTTTTCTTTGTTTTAGCTGCTGCCATTTCTTTTCCCTCCTGTTTTATGCTGCATCCGGTTTTTCCTGAACTTTTGAAAACCAGTCTTTGATCGCTGCCGCCGCTTCTGTATGTTCTGCAAGAAGATTACTTTCATCAACGCTGCATTCATATCTTCCATCCATCTGGCGGGCATAAAAATCACCCTTCAACGTTGCTGTCTGTGTTGTTTTTGTTTCCCCTTCTGTTTCATAATTGTCTTCAAATCCCTGACCGAATCTTCCGCAGTACAGCCATTTGAATTCATACTTACCGTTCAGCTTCTTCGCGCGCCATCCAAGCGCAAGTTCCGGTGCTTTGTCATCCTTTGTCTTAATCAGGAAGCCTTTTTCATACAGATGTCCGAACACCTGTGACTTATCCTGTGGTGCCAAACTGTTTACTTCCAGTTCCACGCTTGTCCCTTTATATGACATGTTTACATCTTCAACCGAATCATCACTGTAAATTTTTTCAGTTTCAAATTCATCGCTGATCTTTCCTGTGATCGCGCGTGCCAGCTTTGACGGTGTTTCTGCCGTGTATTCTGTTTCTGTATTCGTTGTAACTTTTGCGATATGAATATCTCTGAACGATACAGTCCTGCTTCGCACGATCTTTTCTTTTTCTGCTGCCATGTTTATTCCTCCGTTTCCTCTGCTTCTTTCAAAATTAAAAATCGCATCGCATTGATAAAGATCCCCGTATCTGTTTCAATCTGATCATTTCCTTCCTGAAATAGAAATCCGTTTTCCTTCATCAGTTTTTTTATTCTTTTCACAAGTGTCTGCTGATCGCTCCGCGACCAGATATTCACTTGTATGCTTGCTGCTTCAATTTCACATTCATCATCTGAATGTGCATCTTCTGTGTCTTGCAGCTTCCACAGTGTCACATGAAGCCGTTTCAGGCTTTCGTCATACCATCCTTGCTGTACGATTGTTCCTTCATCTGAAATCGGCTTCAATGCTTCCGCTGCCAATCCAATAACATCCACTGTTTTATCCTCCCAGTTTTTCATTCAATGCTTTCTGGTACTCTTGATCAGCTATCATGTGATATTCGCTTTCACACTCCGATTTCGTATTATTCAGGAAGTCCCGTGGTGGCATTTTCGATGTCCCCCACTCCACAAACTTCATGTAAAACCAGTTTTGCGCGTCGCCATTCAATTCCCATCCGACTTCGCCTTTTTTGGTCGTTACCTTCTTAGGAATGTTGTCCCGCGCATGTCCCGGCGGTCTGTATCCATTCCGTCCTGACTTTGAATTGTCAGCAGATCTTGCCATGTGTGCCTTCATCTTCGGTTCTGTAATATCGGCGGATCTCTGAAATATTTTTTTATTGATCGCTCCGATTTCAGCACTTGACGACAGGGCTTCCACACCGCGCTGTACTTCCTCAAATCCTTCAAATCGGAACGATATTTCCATCTCTATTTCCTCCTGTCAGTCGCGTCTGTTAGCTTTCAGTTGCACATACTGCCTGTCATTTTGTTTGAAATCCGTTGCATAAATGTCATATCTGTCGCTTTCAAATTCGATCAAGAAATCTTTTGCATGTGCTTTAATCTCTTTTATACGTCTGCAATATCTCACTTCAAATACGATTGCATTTTCCAGCCTGACATCCAGTGCTTCATATAATTCCTGCCCGTAAAGGTTTCTGATCTCACACCATGCTTCATAAAACAGTGTCGGTTCTTTTTCCTGCTGCCGTCCGTTTTCCAGACTTTTGTTTCGCTTATAAAATTTGATCCTTGCTGTTGCCATGCTATCCCCTTAACGTTTCTTTCAGCATCATTGACTGAATCGCGTACCTGATGCGTTCCGTTGAATCAGATGTGATTTTCCCGTTGTTGTACATTCGATCCCTGTGATCGTATAATTCCTTCACATACGAACAGATCAGTATTTTCTGCCTATTTGTTGGCTTTTCCGGATCGAATGACGGAATCAGTTCCTTCATTTCGTCGATGACAGCATCATGCATTAGTTCGATCATGCTGTCATCGTCTGTATAATCGACGCGCAGATACTGCTTCAATTCCTTTAGGCTCATATCATCACGCCCCTTTTTTTGTTAGCCAGCCACAGCAACGCTGATTTCTCCTTTAACAACCGCAGTTTCATCAACAGGCTGAACGTCAAATCTGTCACGAACCTTGATTCCCGTCAGATCCTTCGCCCACAGATCTCCCGCTTCAGTAGAAAGTTCGATCGTCATTTTCTCGCGGTCAAACATGGTAACAGCTTCCTTCAGATCTCCCATGTATACCGGATATTTATAACCAGTCACATCGTTTTTGTCAGATCCTGCTCCGCCTTTTAATACATTTGTGCTTTTCAGTGTCTTATTGCTCACAACCTTTACCGGATACTTTCCAAAAAGAAGTGTCTTTGTTGCATCTGTCGGATCCGGCTGCATGATGTACTTGCCATCCTTATCCTTCAGCTTGTCCATGTAGTTAAAGCCATCCTGATTCGTCAGCACAATAGAACTTACTGCAATCGCCGGATCCAGCTTCACGTTGAATACGTCTTTGAAATCATCAAAAGTCGCAACCGCAACTTCTTTTCCTTTTGTGATCGTGTTAATCACATTCAGAATTGCAGCATTTCTTGTCGCTCTTGACTTCTTTGCGATCCATTTATTCAGGTGTGCAAGGATATTCACAGCAGTATCCTGAAGCAGTTCGCGTGTTGTCTTCAAAATTCCGCCCTTTTTCTTGATTGCATACTTGATCTGTTTCAGGTTCGGTGTTTCTTCCTCTTCAAATTCTCCACCTTCATCCACATCGCCCCAAGGTGTACTGTCTGCATCAACCTCGATCACACGGGATCCACTCATTGTTGCTACCTTTTCAACATTGACGTACTGTTCCAGATCGTTTTCTGTGCGGCGCAGTTCAATGATGTCTGTGCTTACATCCTCCGGAACCGTAAACCCTCCGTCCTCGTCTTCGCCTTCCTTCATCATGTTTTTGAAGCTGTCCATGATCTCCTGATCTTCTTCCGGCATAGCACGTTTACGAAGGCCACATACGATCCTGTTTACAAACGCTTTGCACACCTGCGCTTTGCTGTACTTTTTAGACTTCTGACCATCTTCAATTTCCTTCACCTTCCCATTGTGTAAAGAATCCTTGATACCATCGTCATCGTCTTCTTCCATTTCCATCAGCATGTCGAATTCTTCCTGCATCTCACGAAGTTCCGCCATCTGATCCTTCATTTCCTGTGTTTTTCCCTGTCCCTGAAGACCTCTGATCGCATTTTTCTTGTCATTGATCTTCTTCAGCAATGCCCTTGCTTCTTTGCTCATTCTGTTTTCCTCCTTAGATTCCGAAAAGTTCCATTTCTTCGATGATCGCTTCTTCTTCGGCTGTAATCTTCGCCGTCACATCATCTGCGCTTTGTGTTTTAATGCCTTCCGGTGCTTTTTTGAAATTCTCCATCATCCAGCCAACACAGGCGGCGACCGCTGGACGTTCTTCGATCTGCACATCGAAGATTTCCCTTGCTTCCTCTGCCGTCATCCATGTTTCAGCATTGATCAGATCTGTGACCTGTTCTTCTGTCACACCTTCTTTCACTCGTCCCATATATATGTCCGTGATGCTTTTCTGGCATTTATCCAGTTCACTGATCAGCCGCTGAAAATCATCCGCATTTCCATACGCCCATGACAGCGGTTTGTGAATCATGATCTGCGCTCCCGATGACATTACAATCGAATCACAAGCCATCAGGATCACGGATGCGATCGACGCAGCCATTCCGTCCACGATGCCTGTTTTATGTCCGGTATGCCGTGATAAAATGCTGTGAATCGCTATCCCGGCAAATACATCACCACCGCCGCTGTTGATGTACACCGTCAGTTCAGCCCCCGGTTCAATCTGATTCATAAAATCTGATATATCCTGCGGGCATGTATCTTCATCGCACCATGCTTCCCATGTTGAAGAAACAATGTCGCCGTATATATACAGGTCTGCTGCATTATTCGATACATTTCTGAATTCCATAAATCCAGTATTTTCAATCTTCTTTGTTTTTGGATTTCTCCGTGAAAAATTGAATTTATTCTTCATCGTTTTCCCCTCCTTCCTGCGATTCTTTTTCATCAGGTTCTGTTCCGGTCGTGTCTGCCTGATCTCCTTCTTCCGGATCCTTCTGCGTTTTCTGATCCGTTTCCGGCTGTATAGGAAGCACGCTTTGTTGCTGTGCATTTCCTGCTTTTTCGTACTGCTTTCCAACTTCTGTGATCGGAATATAATTTCCGTTCACGATCAGCTGATCGCCGCCTTCTGCATCCATCAGATCCAGTTTTCGTCGGCATTCATTCACTTTTTGAATTCCGTTCTGGACACCTGTTGCGAAGATCTCCATCTGTGTCTTGCTGTCAGTTCTTAGTAAAACTTTTTCGTTCAGTTTGTAATATTTTCCTTCACTGAAGGCTTCTTCATCTGTCAACAACTTATAATTGACTTCTTCTTCATACTGCTTTAACACAAAAAGCATCGTATCTGTCAGGAATGACAGCTGCTGCATTTCGCTGTTGCTGTACGAAGATTTTGTATAATCATTGATCTGATTCGGCTTGATTCCGAATGCAGCTGCAATCTGAAGTGCTGAATATTTCTTTAATTCGATGAACTGGCTGTCCGAAAGTTTAATATCCAGCGGCGTCAGCTTCATCCCAAGTGGAACCGGAATGATTTTTCCGGCATTTTTTGCACCTGATCCGAATTCTTCAAATGCCTGCACCAGTTTTTCTTTCAAATCTTTGTTCAGATCTCCTGTGTATTCCAGCGTTGCTTTCCCAGTCAGTCCGCTTTCATATAAACTGTTCAGATAGTCCTGTGATGCCGCTGCGCCCTCCACAGTTGTCTTCAATATTGCCTGCACAGGAAGCCCCGTAATACCATCCAAGCTGTGTGATGTCTTGAAATGTAGGACTTCATCTGTCCCGAACACATATTGTTGCCCGCTGTATTTATCGTTGTAGACGTACCAGATCTTTCCCCTTCCTCCGAAGTATCCTTCATCATCCACTACGATCTGCACGCAGTTCGACGGCATGATCCACAAGTCCATGACTTTGTATTCTCCGCCGTATTTTTTTCTTTTGAACTTCGACCTGACATATACATACGCATTTCCGAAGTGGTTTCGGTTCATCTCCACAGCATTCCAGAAAGCTGTGGGCGTCATAAATGGATTCGGTCTGTTTTTCAGCAGTTTCGCAACATCCGACAGTTCTGGTTCAATGATCCCTTTGTCTGTTTTTTGATAATATTTCCACGGTATTTTTGCCAGCGTTTCAGACATCATTTTCAAGCATGTGAAGTATGTTACTTCCGCCATCACATCCTTGTTTTTTCTTTTCACACCAAGCCATTCAAGAAATGATTCTTCCTTCATCGTTGGCGATGTTTCCACGGTGAAGTTCATTTTTTTCGCAATCCATCCTTTGAACTTCTGCCATACATTCAACCTGCATCACCCCCTCGCCTGTTTTTTCTTGCTTGCTTCATATAGTTTCAGCCATTCTTCGACCGATTCTGCTGTATTCTGTTTCACTTCGCCTTTCATTGCAGCTGTCCATGCGTCAATAATCGCATCTATCACGTCGATTCGTTCTGTCTGATACTCTTTGTCGATCTTGATTTCTCCGAAACTGTTGGAAGTTGTCTTTGCATTCGCGATCGACCATTTGATCATCGCGTTTCCATCGTGTTCCACATTTCCGGATTCAATTTCAAGTTTGAAGTCAACCGTTGCATCATTCAGTGCCTTTGCTGACTGTGTTACAGCCACGCTGTCAAATCCCAATGCTTCCAGATCCGTCAGGAAAGCTGACGCATTATGCGGATCGTAAAGAATAAATTGCACATCCAGTTCATAATCGGTGATGATTTTTTCCAAGTAGGTTAAAATATACCGATAGTCAGTTTTTACCCCGCCCATCGTTTCTGTTACCGTTACAAGTCCGTCGCGGATCCATAAGTCATATTCCGTCCGGTCTGTTTTGATATGTTCTTCAACCCTTCTTTTCGGTATGAAACTGTGTGCATGAACAAAATATTTTCTGACATCATCTTTCAAGAACGGAAATACGATCGCCAGTGATGTCAAATCTCCACCAGCAGAAAGATCCAGTCCCACATAGCACTTCTGTCCCCGAAAATCCTCTAGTGTCTTCTTTGTTGCGCCATTTTGCCACAATTCCATGTCTTTCAAATAGACATCATTCGTCCATTGAATCCACATGTTCAGCTGTTTCACAATGAAATCGCGCAAACTGGATCCGCCCATTTCTTTCGCTGTTTCAGCAATCGGAACCATGTTTTCAAGTGCTTCCGGATCATATTGCAGAATCGGATTCGCCTTGATCCAGTTCTTCGGTGTCCACATGTCGTCTGTTTCATCCATTTGTGCGATGTATATGAACTGCGAATCATTGTGTGCAATGCCTTTCAGCACCTTCACGCAATATTCATACAATGCATAACATGGTGACTTCAGATCGAACCCTGCTGTCGTGATCACACTGATCAGCGCAGATTTCATCTTCTTGATTCCGCCTTCCAGAAGTTTGTACATCTGGTCGTTTTTGTGTGCATGGTATTCATCAACAATTCCAAGATACGGGCGGAATCCGTCGATTGACTTCGTATCTCCTGAAAGTGCCTTTATTTTGCTATGTGTCAGCAAACAATCTATTGTGCTGTTGTGTTCGTGGACGCAGAAGCATTCATCCAGATCAGGATCTGACCGGATAAACTTCACAATTTCATTGAATACGATCAGCGACTGATCTTTTTTCGTTGCTGTGCAGTATATCTGACCGTATTTGTACTTCTCAAAATTTCCGTAATATGCAGCCAGAATTCCATTCAGAAAAGATTTACCGTTCTGTCTTCCAAGTTGCACATATGATGTTCGGAATCTTCTGTGTCCGCCTGTTTTTGTCCGCCATCCGTTCAGATTTCCGAGAATAAAACACTGGAATGCGTAACATTCGACCTGTTCTTCCTCTTCGCCTTCTGCGATGGTCAATGTTTCAGCGAATTCAATGATTCTTTCCGCCTGCTCCACATCAAAATAGTATTTATATGGCGCAGCCTTTGACTTTTCGATGTCGTCCAGATGACGCTTGCAGGCAAGTTTTACCAGATCCCCGGCAATTATTTTTCCCGCAAGGACATCCGCAGCGTACTGTGTCGTTCTGTCCTGCATCGCATCATCACGCAAACTTGTCTTTAAATTTGTTTGTCTTCGGTGCTTCCGGTGCTTTTGGAATAATCAGGCGGCATCTTGACGATACTGTCAGTCCAAAATCTGCTGCACCCTGTCGGCACTGTTTGAAATACCTGTCCTGAATGATCGCCAGACGTTCCACCTGACTGTTCACAACCTCATGTTCTGCCATGATCGGATTGCCTTCTGCATCTTTTTTCCCTGTGTCATATGCCACAGTTACCATCAGCGGCTGCTTTGCGATCGTTTCTGTCACTTCTCTGTATTTCTCCTGCGCGATCACTAACCGCGCCAGTGCTTCCACGTCCAAGTTTGAAATCAGGTCGATCGCCCGCAGTTCTTTCACCGTTTTTCTGAATGCCTTTTTCTGCGTAGCTGTCAGGTATGACGGCGGCGTCACTCTGTCCGACGGTGCTTTCACTTCCGTCCGTTCTCTTTCTGCGATCTCTGCCTTTGTCAGATGTTTCTTTCCTTTTGCTTGTACCAGCGCGATCGGCTGTCGTTGTCCTGCCATTATATCGACCTCCTTTCCCGCTGCTTTTCCTTGCGGATTGTGTCAGAATCTGACACATGACCGTTTGCCCTTATATCTGAAATTTCCGTGGGGAGTTTTCTCCACAGAATAGAGGGGGCGCGACTAATCCAGCCCGGTCAAAACTTTTTCGATACCCCCTGCCCCTTTCCAGTGCTGCCGGATAATGTTCCGCAACAGCTCCTGCGTCTGTCTTTTCGTTGCTTCGTCCTTCTTGTACAGCGCACTGATGATACCGTGGTTTCCATTGCTTAACGGGAATAGGTTTTCCACATTCAAACGCTGCGTCCAGTCTTCTTCTATCTCCGTGATGTGGTGTACCATGTCAGCCACAACAATCTTGTGTTGAACATAGTACGCATACATGTCCAAGTCGTCATATAAAGACAGTGCAAACGCCCGTACTTTGCGCCATTCTGCCGACACATAGAAAGCCGCTGCTTTCTTATTTCTTCGGCGCAGATTGTATTCCATATGCCTTGACATCTTGTCGCTTTCCTTTGCTTCACAGTCCGGACACAGGCGTAATTCCTGCGGTATCAATACCCCGCATTTACATCTGTGTAATAGCACTATGTACCACCTTCTTTCGTGCTATATATGCACTGCACGCAGGCATCTTTGCAGATGCCCGTTGCAGTGTTCAGAAGGGCGTGGAAACGGCAATAAAAAAGCGACTGCACATTTCTGTACAATCGCTTCTTGCAACTTTCCACGCTATCAGTTTACATCTTTCATCCCACCATTAAAACCCCAGCTTTTCCCCAACTTTTCCCCAAAAAGAAAAGCAAAAAGGATTTCTTTTTAATATTTTTCAACGCCATCTATCCCGAATAACTTCACTGACATTTTCCTGATCAATTCTTTTGACCATCTGGACGGTGTGTTCTTTCCGCAGTTCTGGATGTCTGCAATCTCTTCATACGATACCCCATCAATATAATGCATCTTAAAGGCATCGTATTTGTATACCATTTCTTTCGTTTCATATTCTGCCCGCAATTCTTCCATTGCTCTGTCAATATTCGCAATCATCATCGCTGTCTTCATTTTTACGCGGGGGAGTGCTGAAACTACCCCAAGTGATGATACCACGCGAGGCATAGTATCATCAAAATCCAGGATACAGCGCCTCGGCGGGTCGAAACCACTCAAAGTGATGATACCACGCGAGGCATAGTATCATCAAAATCCAGG
>OHEQ01000983.1_pt1 | contig 12552 bp, 5 predicted proteins | sample 1567321 | NCBI WGS metagenome assembly OHEQ01 (sample SAMEA3879598, study PRJEB24766) | human gut metagenome | biome: human-associated habitat; feature: feces | place: USA | collected 1985/1987
AACAAATATACTACATTTTATTTTTTTTGCAAAATTTTCATTTTTTATGTTGACTAAGTGTTTTTTATCCTCTATATATCACCTCGTTATGTGAGTTCATCTCCGTTAACGGGCTCGTAGCTCAGTCGGTAGAGCATTTGACTTTTAATCAAAGGGTCGGCGGTTCGAACCCGCCCGAGCTCACCATTTAAGAAAATCTCTGCAGAAATGCAGAGATTTTTTTGTGCGCTAAGGCTTAGGAAATCAGGGGATTTGAGAGAGTGAAAGACGGGATTTTAGTCTAAGGAGTCCCGCCTTAAAAGGCTAAATTTCGGTCTAAATGGGCAAAAAGTCTACGTTATGTAGGGACACCTTAGACAGTGTCCCTACATCGGTTTTATTGACTTTGAGGGCAAAATGGTTAAAATCGGTTCGATAGTAAAAACCGCTTATCGGTCATCTAAAAAGCCGGTAATTCTCGAACTTTTGCATCAAGAGTTCCGTCATTAAACAAGTTCTAAAAAATTGCCTATATTTTATAAAGTGTAAGTATTTTAATTTTTAGGGAACAGATAAATGAAAAACTTCACTGAAAATGATGTGTGTTGCATCTTATTATAACTGACTGAATTCCGTCTGTCAGAACGGAAACGATTTACAGAATTGGAATAATGCTCTGACACAGTTGTCAGCCAGGATATTTGTAGCTGTTTGTAATATTTTGCCCGCTCGTGATATTCGGTATGGCATCGCTCGTATTTGGGCATATAACGTGCCAGCAGCGGTTCCTGCATGCCGAAATTGTGAAGAATACACCGCCCATAAGGCAGAAATCCTCAAAAAAGGTATGCAAAGCCCGGTTGCTTTCCGCTGCCAGCAGGCTAAACATTTTGAAAAATTTGTTTTCTTTGGCAGAACTGCCGCCATACATGAATTTCTCTTCTTTCGGAGCGGTAGATTCCGACGTGGAAAGTGATGACAGCTGAACGGCAGGTGTTTGCTGAAGTGTCGGCGGCGAAAATCAAGGGCAAACTGATCGGACATTTTGTATCCTCTCTAATATATAATTAAGTGTGAGGATTGCTTAAGTATTGGCATTAGTCCTGTTGTTTAACTTTTTATCTTGGCTAAGATTTGAAGTTTCATTTATAGTTTGTACTGACTTTGAGTTTTCATAAATAAAGAACAAAAAGTCTGACTGCTTGCCATTAACCGGAATGGTTATTTTTTCAGTACCGCAGCGAATCATGCCTTGGTGTTCATAAAATCCGTAATTACAAGTAGTATCAGTAAATACATAAAAATCTTCAATTCTCACGCTATCCATATAATTCTGAAAGCGATAATAGAGTTCCTTGCCAATTCCTAACCCCCTATAGTTAGGATGAATAGCAAAAAAAGATAGTTCTCCTCCATATTGGCGGGATTGTGCTGATAATAATCTTCCGTAAATTTTGTCAAGCTCCTCGAAAAAATGAGCTGCTCTGCGTCCCTCTGACGTCATGGAAAGTATTAACATATCTTTTTTTGCCTGCAAATGAGGGATTAAGGGTTTGGAAGTACAATGAAGATTATTGCCCATAATAATGCCAACAGCTTTTCCTTTACATACGGCTACCTGTGTAAAAGTCTGTTCTGCCAAGCAAATCCGTAGATATGCATTGGATAAGCGGATAGCTGTAGATTGACTGTAATTTTTTTCGTGTTCCCATGTGATATTAATAATTTCTGACAATGCACCGAAATCTTGTTTTTTATACGGTCTGTATATAATTTGTTCCATAAAATTCCTCCTAAAAAACAAAAAAAGCCAAACAAAATAGAAAATTTCACTAATTGCCTTACCGATGAAACCGTACGCGATAACATCATCAACAATTAGTTTTTCAAACTATTTTGTTTGACTCTTTGTAGGTACGCCTACATTATAAACTGAAAAGGAATTATCATAATTAGACCTAAATGTCAAATCAAAGTTGTACAATACCAATGGGTTTATGCTTGCCTTATTCGGCTTTTGTTGGTGGTACCGCTATCTTGTTATAGTGGTTTTAATCCCGGCAACAAGCCATTGGATCGTATTTTCATCAATAACTCCGGGAGCAAAAACATAATCTGCTCCGACCTCGGCAACTTCATAAATAACTGCCTCGCGCGGGGTTTTGAAATTGAGTTTGTTAAAGTTTATTTCGGTCATATTCCCCCCTTTACTTACTTAAAATATCCCAGACAAGTATTGATTTGCAGATTGGGCGTATCAAAGGCATCCCATACCTCATCGGTAAGAGAGTTACCGTGAGTGATGCGGACAGACAACCCGAGTATGCCGAGTTGCAGATAAGCCATATTGACGCAAAGACTGTCAATATCGGTGGCAAAAATTGCCAGTTTACCGCCGAGATTAGTCATACCCTGCTTTTGCAGATGACGAATCAGACCGATGATCATTGCCCCGAACCGCAAGCCGGTTCGGCAACAGTTACATAAGGCTTTCCTTGCGGCAAGCCATCACCAAAAGCCACGGCAGCCATAAACTCGCAGACATGAATCGGCGTGAAAAACTGTCCGTGAAAATGCTTATCGAGCCGCATTTGTCCGAAATAACGCCCCAGATAATCATCCGGCTGCCACGCCAGAAGTTCGGACAACGTCTTAAGCATACTTAAAATAAGGACTGCCCCGGATGGCAAAGACTTCACCATTAAAGATATTGACCGCAATAATCTGGTTTATGCTCTGTACCTGAAAAAGCCCCTGCTCTGCGGAGTAGGGGCTTTTTGTTGTTTAAATACCTTCTTTAGATAGCTTTTCTGGTCAAATCCTGACTGGCGGCCAGAGAATACATATCACTGACATCCTCAGTCGGATTAGACAGGGTATCTGTCGAAGCCGAATTGCTGACGCTAAAGCTGTTCATCGCCTGAATCAGCTGATCAGCATTGCTGATATTCAGCGTACTGCCGTCATAGAATTCGATAGTCTCAACTTTGGAAGCATCATTCTGGAAATGATTATTAATCTGAATTCCTTTGTCATCCTTACCATTGACAGAAATCTTCAAATCGTTGCCGATCTGTTCAAATGACAAATCACTTTGACTGATACCTTTGCCAAAGACGATCTTATCATTACCGCCTGTTTCCGAAATAGTATCGAAGCCATCACCTAAATTGTAAATATAGATGTCGTTCCCATTTCCTCCATTCAGAATATCATTGCCGATGCCTCCGACAATCGTATCATTGCCTTCACCGGCGTTGATGGTATCATGACCACTATTTCCGTAAATGATATCATTATAAGAGGTTCCTTTAACAGTGTCGTCAGCATCGGTTTGTTGCAGTGTTATTCCCTGTGTAGACAGGTTAAACGTTGAACCATCAGCAAATTGGAGCGTTTCTACTTGATAATTAGTTCCCGAATAGAAGTCTTTGACTGTTACTCCTTGAGAAACATCATTATTTATTAAAATGTCCAAATTTGAACCATCTTGTCGGAAAGAAAGGTTATTTATGGAGATGCCTTCACCAAAAATGATTTTGTCATTTCCTCTGGTCTCGGTAATTGTATCATAACCGTCACCCAGATTGTAGTAATAACTGTCTCTGCCATTACCTCCATTCAAGGCGTCATTGCCTTTTCCTCCATAGATACTGTCATTACCATCTCCGGCATTAACGGTGTCATTACCATTTCCGGCGATGATAGTATCATCGTTATAAGTTCCGTTTATAGTATCATCTGTTGCACCATAGGCCATATTTAAGCCTAAATCTGGAAGGTATATAGATGTTCCGTCACTAAATTTGAGGTACTCTATTTTGTATAAATCATTTTCATTTAAGAAATTATTGATTTGTACACCTTGGTTTTTGTCGCCATTAACGGTAATCAACAGATTATTGCCTAACATATTAAAATCTAAATCATTGAAACTTATACCGTTACCAAAGAGTAATGTATTTTGACCGGCATCATCTTCTATGGTATCAAGATCATCGCCGAGATTCCATACATATGTATCGTTTCCGTAACCTCCTTTTAATGTATCACATCCTTGGCCACCATAGATTATATCATCCCCGTTGCCGCCATCAATGTTATCGTTTCCAGCATTGCCGTAGATAATATCATTGCCATCTCCTGCCGTTATGGTGTCATCATTATTGTTCCCTGTTATAGAATCATCATAGATCGTTCCATTGACCGTCCCATCTCCTTTTAATATTAACGCATTTTTACTCAGATCAAAGAGGTTCCCGTTGCTGAATTCCAAGGTTTCAATACGGTTACTATTTCCTGAAGCAAAATAATTTTTGATCAAAAGTCCTTGGTTGGGCATATTCTGAACATTAATGTATAAGTCTGAATTCGTTTGACTAAATGAAAGGTCATCATATGAAATGCCCTCGCCAAACACAATTTTATCTGTTCCTTGCGAATCTGTTATTGTATCCATACCGTCACCAAGGTTCCAGATATAAGTGTCATTTCCGGCACCTCCGTCGATTGTATCATCTCCTGTTCCGCCAGAGATGATATCCGCACCATCTCCGCCAGACATGGTATCTTCTCCGATCCCATCTGAAAGAGTATCATCACCATTACCTCCGTTAATGGTGTCGTTTCCATCTCCTCCGGTTATTGTATCGTTATATATTGTACCATCAATGGATTCGCCGGTATCACCTAGCTTGATATCTAAAGACTGACTTAGATTTATGGATGAGCCGTCTGTAAATTCCAGGAGTTCAATATTGTAACTACCTTCAAAATATCTGTTTATTATTATTCCTTCTTGATGGTTATCATTGATAAATATAAGTAAATTATTTCCTTGTTTGAAAAATGATAAATTGGCAGATGTAATACCTTCTCCGAATTTGATTTTATCAAATCCACTGGAATCCGTTATTGTATCCATACCATCACCAAGGTTCCAAATGTAAGTATCATTTCCGGCTTCACCGTTAATGATATCATTTCCAGAACCACCAGTTATGATATCATTTCCGTTTCCGGAAGAAATTTCATCATCTCCGGCTCCACCATTAATAATATCATCACCCCCATAGGTCGTAATGGTGTCGTCTCCGCCTTGAGCATCTATTATATTATCACCAATATTACCGGTAATTGTTTCAGCGCGGTTATCATAGGTGAGAGTAATGTTATTTTCTCTAAAATCAAATTTGCTACCATCGGAAAATTCAAAAATAGTGATGGGGTGATAATTGTTATTGATATTATTTGAAGAAAAGTGATCTTGGATAATAATCCCTTGGGAAATATCATTTTTCACAATCAGTCTCAGATTATTACCGTCTTGTTTAAATGTTAAATCGTCAAACGAAATATTTTCTCCAAATTTGATAGTATTTAATCCGGCTGTATCTCGAATTGTATCGATATCATCACCTAAATTCCATATATAGGTATCATTTCCGACGTCGCCATCAAGAGTATCATTGCCTTTGCCTCCATTCAGTATATCATCTCCTGATGAACCATTCAGGTTATTTTCCCCAATATTTCCTATTAATGTATCGTCTTCAACAGTACCTGTAATTGAACCATCCAATTCATTTGTTTTCAAAATTAAACCTGTAGTTAGGCGCAATGTTGAATTGTCGGCAAATTTTATATTCTCTATTCGGTTATCATTATTTCTAAAGAAATCTATGATTTCAATACCTTGTGAGAAATCGTCGTTGATTGAGATTATCAGATTATCATTTTTTCTGTAAAAAGAAATGTTTTCCTTACTTATTCCGTCCCCAAAGATGATTTGGTCGCGTCCTCCTAAATCTGTAATCTTATCATAACCGTCGCCTAGGTTGTAATAGAAAGTATCCCGGTCATATCCGGCAGAGATAATATCGTTTCCTTTGCCGCCCGTAATATCATTATAACCATCCTCGGCATTAATTGTATCATCTCCATCACTGCCGATTAAAATATCATCATCACTCGTACCGGAGATTGTCTGCCCGGCGTTTTCGCTTGGTTCTTCTGGTTCAACTATAGAAACAGATGAAGTTTCTACAATAGTCCCATCGGCAAACTCTAACTTTTCAACCTGAGAATAGCTTGAGTAGTAATCTTTTATTTTAATTCCCTGCGTCTTATCATTATTAACATAGATGATTAAGCTATTGCCATCTCTTTCAAATGACAAGTCCTCAAAGGAAATACCTTCGCCAAATTTAATGGTGTCATTGTCTGTGTTTCCGCCATTGTAGTCATAGATCGTGTCAAAACCGTCTCCTAAGTTCCAGATGTAGGTATCATCTCCGTAACTGCCTTCTAGGCGATCGTTCCCTTTGCCGCCGATAAGCGTATCATTGCCGCTATTGCCTTTTAATGTGTCATTACCGGCTCCGCCATTAATGACATCATTCCCGTCATTACCAGTAAGCGTGTCACCAAAGTTCCCTCCGGTTAGGGTATCGTTATTGTCTGTCCCGGTAATATCTTGTGCAGCCAAGGCATCGGATCTGTCTGTGGTAACAGCAATGGTTGACGTTTCTACAACACTTTCATCGGCAAACTCTAACTTTTCAACCTGAGAATAGCTTGAGTAGTAATCTTTTATTTTAATTCCCTGCGTCTTATCATTATTAACATAGATGATTAAGCTATTGCCATCTCTTTCAAATGACAAGTCCTCAAAGGAAATACCTTCGCCAAATTTAATGGTGTCATTGTCTGTGTTTCCGCCATTGTAGTCATAGATCGTGTCAAAACCGTCTCCTAAGTTCCAGATGTAGGTATCATCTCCGTAACTGCCTTCCAGGCGGTCATTTCCTTTGCCGCCAATAAGCGTGTCGTTGCCGCTATTGCCTCTTAATGTGTCATTACCGGCTCCTCCATCAATGATATCATCCCCATAATTTCCTTCTATCGTGTCATCAAAGTTTCCTCCGGTTAAGGTATCGTTATTGTCCGTTCCGGTAATGTTTTGTGCAGCCAAGGCATCAGACCTATCTATGGTTACGGCAATGGTTGATGTGTCTACAGCACTTCCATCGGCAAATTCCAATTTTTCTACTTTGTAATAAGATGTGCTTGAGTAGTAATCCTGTATTTTGATTCCCTGAGTTCTATCATTGTTAACATAAATGATTAAGCTATTGCCATCTCTTTCAAATGACAAATCCTCAAGGGAAATGCCTTCGCCGAATTTAATGGTATCATTATCCGTGTTTCCGCCATTGTAGTCATAGATCGTATCAAAACCATCTCCTAAGTTCCAGATGTAGGTATCGTCTCCGTAGCTGCCTTCCAGGCGGTCATTTCCTTTGCCCCCGATAAGCGTGTCGTTGCCGGAGTACCCGTATATCGTATCATTGCCGCCTTTGCCATATATTGTGTCGTCATAGTTGGTGCCGGAAACATTATCAGCCCCATCATTTTGAATGAATTCGAACCCTCGTTCTGTTAATGGCACAGTAGTACCGTCCGCAAATTCTAATTTCTCAACTTGATAATATGAGCTGCTGAAAAAGTTTTGAATTATTACTCTTTGGGTTATGTCATTAAATAGAGTCATAATTAAATTATTATCCTTACGAGAGAAAGTTATATCTGAGAATGATATTCCTTCTCCGAATTTAATGGTATCGTTGTCCGTATTTCCTCTATTATCATCGTAAATTGTATCAAGGCCATCGCCTACATTATAAATATAAGTATCGTCTCCCAAACCACCCTCTAAGCGGTCATTGCCTGTACCTCCAATTAAAACATCATTTCCATTTTCTCCATATAATGTGTCAAAGCCTGCTTCTCCATATATAGTATCATCTCCTATACCAGCATTTACAGTATCATTGCCACCATTGGCATAAATAATGTCATCAAATTCGGTACCTTTGATACTTTCTCCAGTTTTCAACTGCTTTAAGGTCAAACCAATTTCAGACAGATTGACTGAAGAACCATCAAAAAAGTTTATTTTTTCAATTTTGTAATCTTGGCCAGAAAAGAAATTTTGAATAATAATTCCTTGATCTTCTTGTTCGTGAACTAAAATGATCAGATCATTACCGGAGTTGCGGAATGTTAGATAATCCCAAACAATCCCTTCACCAAACTGGATAGTATCTTGATTTGCATTATCATAAATAGTATCTAAACCGTCCCCTAAATGCCAAAGATAGGTATCGTTGCCAGCTCCGCCTTCCAGCCGGTCATTACCTGTACCTCCATAGATGAAGTCATTACCAGCATTGCCGTAGATTGTATCATCCCCTCCATTGCCGCCAAGAATATCATTTGCGGCAGTTCCATCAATCCTGTTATCGTCATTATTGCCTTCTAAAGTCACACCACCATTGATGTCAGGCAAGCTGTTCCAATGATCAAGGACATATTCATAATCCCAAGATGTTCCGTCTGCAAATTGGATTGCACTGACTGTCGTGCTGGATGTTCCCTGTTTGTCAAAGTAGCTGAAAACCCTAACAGAATCCGTTGTCCCATCTTCATAGGAAACAGAAATTATTAAATCGAATCCCTGGCGTTGCAAAATGGCATTCTCCGGCAGGATTCCTTCTCCGAATTTAATGATATCGGCATTGGGTGCCGTATCATCTTGTGTATTGTCAATGGAATCATTCCCAAAACCTTTTTCAAACAGATATATATCTGCTCCGTTTCCGCCGGATAGAACATCATCACCGGCACCACCCTTTAGAGTGTCATTACCATTGCCGCCAAACAGATAATCGTTTCCTTCTTCGCCATCTAATACATCGTCACCATCTTCGCCATAAATATAGTCATTTCCTGATCCGCCCAAAGCCGTATCATCGCCTTCGGCTGCTTTGATGATATCATTGCCGGCCAAACCATTCATCAAATCGTTCCCTTCGGTGCCGAACAGGTTATCATTGGCTGCACTTCCGACAGAATTGTGACCAAAATTAAGTAATTCGGTTTCAAAAAATGTACCATCAGCAGAACCTTTGGCCTGGAAAGCCGCAATAACATCTTCTGCATTATCATAGAAACGCAATATATTTGACAATTGCAGCATTTCTATTTTTCCATTTGTCGCATCTGCCTCAAAAGCCTCCTGCAGCAAAGCGACTGCCTGATCAACATTGACATCCCAATGTTTGGTTTCTGCATTATAGGTTAAAATAATTTTCTGCAAATAGGGATTGTTTGCCATGTCTGCCGATAAAATTGTACCGACATAATTTTTGAGAAGTTCAAAGGCCTGTAAAATCATCGGAGCGGCGTGTCCGTGTGGATTGGTTTCCCGTTCACCCCAGCACCAAGTACCAAGATAGTCTTCGCCCATAAATTCTTCCAAAGCCTCTAATTTTCGGGCATCACCTAAAACATTTCCATATACCTGAGATGGATTGCGACCAACAGGATCCATATCTTGGACACCAGCCCAATGATAAATAATGTCATTTAAAAGCGTATCTTTAGTGTTGTCATCAGTTGCCGCCAAATATTGTCCGACCAGCGACTTGAGCGTACCTGTTTCATCCAGAGCCATAGCTGCATGCAGAGAGTAAACATTTCCCCAGCCTTTAATATCCGGCAAATTTTTGATATCATCGGGAATTGTAATATCATCTTCATTCAGAATGGTATTGGTACCATCAACATCAAACCACACGTCAGATACTTTTCCTGTTGTTCCATCTGTACGGTTAAATGTTCCCTGCTGAATTTCGAGGTTGCCGTTTTCGTCAGCTTCTTTTTGATAATCATATTTGAGATTGATACTTTCGATTCCGGCTTGTTCCAAGGTTAGCAGTTCTCCGGAATCTACAATTCCATTAGTATTGGCGTCACGCCACACTTTGACTTGGCTCCAAGCATCATCTTCTGCATCAAATTTGCCATTACCGTTAGAATCGAGGTCTTTAAGAGCTTCAAAACCGTTAACGGCATTTTTACCATTTTGAAGCACGGTATGGTTACCGAACATTTCGATACCGTTATCAATCTGACCATTACCATTGATATCCCGAACAAGGAAACCTTCGTTTTTGCCAATCCAGCCGCTGTTTTCAATTTTTTGATTACTATCAAAATCAAAATGGACGTTGCCATCGGTACTGACGGTTTCAATTTTGCCGTCTCCGTCTAAATCTACAACAAGAGGGGAGCGGGAATTTTCAGCATCTTCCCATAATTTGCCAATATCTCCCTTGGTATCCTCTGGAATTGACGGCGGATTATCCGTTTGGGGTTTCTCAGTTCCGCCTTCCGGTTCCTCCGGCTTTTCCGGGATAATGGGCGGTAATGGGGGATTATCGTCTTCACTTGGTTCTGGCATCGGAATATCTGGCAAATCTTCAGGATTTTCAGGTTCTTCATCATAAGGAGGAAATTCTGTTCCACTATCTATATATCCAGCTCCATTCCATTGCAGAACTGAACCATCTGGCTGATACAAAACAGGCATATTTTCGGCAGGAATATTGGAATCAGGATTTTCCGGCTCATCTTCCTCTGGTAGCTTCACATTTTTGAATATTACTTGATTTCCGCCATAGCCATATATAATAACATCGTTTCCTATCTGTTGCAGAGTTTCCAGATTGAAACCGCCGGAGCAAGAAATGATATCTCGAGCAGATACATTATAAATTGTATCAACCCCGCCGGCATCATTATTAATCATAACAACATCTGTATTGTTGTCTGTGCCACAATCTATTCTATTTGTACCTTTTTCAGGATAGAAATAATCTCGGCCGGTGCCTCCATAAAGTTTGTCATTATCTGCTCCACCATAAAGATAATCATTACCGGCATCACCATAAAGTTCGTTATTTCCATCTTCACCCCAAATATAATCATCATCGGCGCCGCCATGGACGATGTCTTTGCCAATACTACCATAATATCTGTCGTCACCGCCGCCTAGATTGGCCGTATTAATATCGCCTGAAGCATCATCATAGCCACCATAAACAAAATCTTTTCCGTTACCACCTTCAAAGTGATCGCTTCCGGCACCTAAATCAATGGTGTTTTCATCATTATTGCTACCATCTGTCGTATAGACTTCATCATCTCCGGCTCTTGTATTTATGTTATCATCGCCCGATCCGGCCCAAACTTTGTCAACACCAGATCCTCCATAGTACTCATCATTTCCGCCTCCGAGTTTGATTGTGTTTTCGTCGGTTGCGGCATCTTCAGATCCTCCGTTGACAATATCAATACCGTCTCCTCCATAAAATTCGTCAGAACCTGCGCCAAGATATATCTTATTGTTATCATTTTTATTACTGCTATCATTGGTATAAACAATATCGTTTCCAACTCCTGTACTTATTTCATCATTTCCAGAGCCTGACCAAACCTTATCAATACCAATACCGCCTGTGTATTGGTCGTTACCTCCGCCTAAATGAATCTCATTAATATCTTCAGATAAGTCTGCTGATAAGGTATATTCAAAACTACTATCAGCAGAATCTGTAAAAATAAAATCTTTAGAACCACCATCTACAATATCAATATCATCACCGCCTGTATATTTATCACTTCCTGAACCTAAATATACGGTATTATTGCCATTGCCACCACGGACATCATCTCCACCATGCCCAGCATAGATATAGTCATCTCCTGCGCCAGCTCCGATGGAGTGGGCTGCATAAGTTTGATCTCCGGCATAAATAATATCATTGCCATCACCACCATCTATGACATTTGCCTCACGCCCATAAATGACGTCATTGCCATTTCCGGCATTTATTGTATGATTTCCCGCATCGGCATAAATAAAGCTGTCGCCATACAAATCAACAATATTAGCTTCTCCGTTACCTGCAAAAACATAGTTATAATCATCTGTAGTAAACTTGGCGTACCAAGCATTAGACTGATTGACCACACCATAGTTGACATTGCTTAAATCGACATTTGTTCCCACTAAAGAGTAATACTTGTCAATAATATTGCGGACAGCTTTTATTGTTACATCAGTGGTAGAAGTAGAGTTTGGATCATAGAAAGAGAAACTTGAGCCAATATATTCTCCAACAGGAAGCGTCGCAAAAACATTTTGTCCATTTACGTATTGTTGAGCAAAATAGTTTGTACTAGTGTTACAATTTCTCCAGACAATATTATAGTTAAGATCATTTGTTAATTGATTTAAGATAGTTGCTTCTAATTTAATTTTATTGAATGCTTGGACTGCACTACCATTTATAAGTAATGGCTCTGAAACACAATACTGCATTTCTGCAAGCCACTCTGCGGTTACAGCAACAGGAACTCCATCATAAAACATAAAAGAACCGACAATTTCTCCTGTACTCTCATATAAATCTTGAGCAACAACTTGAGTCCTAATATCATATTTGATCTGACCATTATAATTGTATAGGTCAATGGATTGAATCTGTATTGGCATATCATCAACATATTTGATAAGGTCATAACCAGTATGTTTATCATATTCAGATGAAGTTAAAACATCACGTGAATGAACTTGTAATTCATATCGAACAGTCATGGTTGTCTCCTTTAAATTTTGATTAAAAAGCTATAGGGGGAAATCTTATTTATAAATAACGGTAATAT